>QWBY01002895.1_pt1 | contig 14198 bp, 13 predicted proteins | sample 1972471 | NCBI WGS metagenome assembly QWBY01 (sample SAMN09866722, study PRJNA288562) | Human gut metagenome isolate term6_stool, whole genome shotgun sequencing... | reverse complement strand
CGAAGCCTCTAAAAAACTATTTCAAAGTTTCGATATAATCATTTACTGCTGCTAAATCTTCTTCGCTAAGTTTTGACATTTGAACTTTCATAACGGCGCCAAGACCGAATTTACCTTTTCCGCCATTAAGTTCGCCTGCTTTTAATGCTTTCATAGTTTCAAGTCTTTCCTCTTTAGCGACTGTATTTAAAGCAGGAACTTTTTTAAGATATTGCATCTCTGCATTTTTACCGTGGCATTGAACACATTTTTTATAAAGTTCAGCACCGTCAGCTGCAAAGAGACTTCCACTACATGCTGCCGCCAAAGCAGCTACTACTAGTAATTTTTTCATTTTTACTCTCCTTAAAAAAAATTTTTCAAACAAAATTATATTAATTTTTTGTAAATAAATGTCCACAAAAAAAATATAAAAATTTTTAGGTAATTTTAAATTACCTAAAAAGCTTAAATTTAATGCAATTTACTCCAAACTTGACGTTTGAATAACCATGCAAAAACAGACAAAATTACAAAATAAAGCATTATATACAAAGCGGTTTTTTCTCTGTTCGCTTTATTTCCATCGCCTACTTCATAAAGATAATCAATCACTTGTGTCTCTGCTTTTTCATTTAAACCTGTTCGCGGCATAGCAGTTCCTGGAAGCATTTTTTGCGGATCGTTTATAAATTTATGCAAATAATCCGCTCCCCTAGATTTTATCATTGTAGAAAGATCAGGCGGAAATGAACCCATATAATCTTTTACAAAATTCGGCAAACTTGTCATTTTACGTTTATCGTATCTTAAATCATGGCATCTTTGGCAAGCATCTTCAAAAACAGCACTATTTTCCATATTTTTAGGTGCAACTGATTTCAGATATGCAACTATGCTTGATATCTCTTTCGACTCATCTTCCATAGCTGTAAATGGTATCATCGGATGCATTCGTTCTTCGCCGAATTTATGATCTACTTTTGTCGCCATAGCCGGATTTTTAATTATAGCTGCTAAAAATTTATCAGAATACAAATATCCGGCACTGCTTAAGTCAGGCGGATTGACGCCATATGCTTCACTTGACGTATTTGCATCGGAAACCGATTCCAATCCTGCTGATTTTAAACCATGACAAGAATAGCAGGCGCCCATAAATAAATCAGCGCCTTGTGCTGCGTCGCCTTTACTTAAATCAATTTTATTTATATCATCCCAAAATAATGTGTATTTATCTTGTGTGTTTTTTGCAGATTCAAGTGTATTTTCTGCGCTTTTAAGATTTGCTTTTGCGGCATCTAATGCTTTTTTAGCTTCTTTAATTTCGTTTTCTTTTCCTTTTTTTTCTATTTTTTGAAGTAAATTAGCAGATTTTTCCACTTCTTTTTTAGAATTTTCAAACTCAATCTTAGCATTTTCCACATTTGTATTTGCAAGTTGCTTATCTTCCAATTCAACATCATAATTAGCATTTGCGACAGCCGGATTCATTATGCTGTGAGCATAAGGTTCAATTCCATAATAAGTAAAACCTATAACAACAATTAATATGATTAAAATTTTAAGATCTCTCATAATTAACCCCTTTTTCTTTCAGCAATTGTGATAAGCGGTAACACTAAAACAATCTCTAAAATATAAATCATAGATAATATAAAACCTATAAGCGAATTACTGATACCAAAAGTTGCTCCGTCAGCAGGTAATTTTCCAAAAATTGTCAAAAATACCATATCAATCAAAAGAACCCAAAACCAAATCAAAAATGCATAATTTTTATGAGCCGGAGCCACTTTATCGCTTCTATCAAGCCAAGGAAGCAAAAATAAACTAATGCCTGCAAATCCAAACGCTATAAATCCGATATCAGCCGCTTTTAAGCTACCTATATCAAAGAAAAATCCGCGCAAAATTTCATATTGCCACAAGAAATACCATTCAGGATAAATATGTGTAGGAGTTTTTAGATTATTGGCAGGATCAAAATTTATAGGATCCATAGCAAAATTAAATTGAAAACCTACCAAATAAAAAAAGAAAATCATAAAAAGACTTACATAAAATATATCTTTAGATAAAAATCCCGGCCAAAATGGAATAACTTTACTCTCTTTTGTTTTTCCTTCAAGAAATTTTTCAGCTTCCAAATCGAAATCTATCTCTTCGCCTTCTAAATTGTTTACGTGCGGAAATCTCAAAGAATAGAAGTGAAATGCGATAATAGCAATAGTAACAATAGGAAGTAAACAAACATGAAGCATAAAAAATCTTGTAAGTGTCGGATCGCTTACTGCATAATCGCCTCTTATCCATTCTACAAGAGCATCACCAATAACAGGAATTCCGCCAAATAGATTTGTAATAACCATAGCAGCCCAGTAACTCATTTGTCCCCAAGGAAGCATATAACCGCTAAACGCTTCAGCAGAAAAAACGATGAAAAGCAGCATTCCGCCAACCCAAATCATCTCTCTGCCTTTTTTATACGATCTGAAATAAATTCCTACAAACATATGTATATATATAATCAAAAATGTAACTGATGCTGAAACTGCATGTATATGTCTCCAAAGCCATCCATATTCAACTTCTTGCATAATTGTAAAATTTACGCTATCGAATGCAAGGTTTGCATCAGGTTTATAATACATTACAAGCATAAGCCCACTAATAAACAAAAATAAAAATAAAACAAGCAATGTAACGCCCATAGCCCATAAAAAGTTAATATTTTTAGGAATCCAATACTCGCTCATCATCACTTTCATAAATTTATTTGTAGCCAATCGTTGATCAAACCAATCCAAAAGTCCAGTTGCTTTTTTTATGTGTGCCATTTTCTCCCCTTATGCCTTTTTTACCATTTTTAGATATTCCGGACCTTCTTCACCCAAAACAAGCTTAGTTCCGTCAATTTTAAAAGGCGGAATATCAAGCGGTCTTGGCGGCGGACCAAATACATTTATAGCATTTGCGTCAAATCTGCCTCCGTGGCATGCACAAACAAACTCTTTTTGTGCCGGTTTATAGCTTGGTATACAGCCCAAATGTGTGCAAAGACCTATACAAATTGTATATCTGGCACCATCTACTACGATTTCTCGTTTGTCGTTTTTTGGCATATCAGCAGTTTTTTTAAGGATAAATACGGGCTTTTTTCGCCATTCGACTTGATAAAGCTCATTTTCCTTAACAGGCGTAAGATCGACAGTCGTAAATCCGGCCGCTTTTACGCTAGGAAGCGGATTCCAGCCTTTTTTCAGACCAACAAGCGCAAAAATTCCACCGACAGCGGCAACCGCCCCGAATGCCATGCCGATAAAATCTCGTCTTTGTTTATTCTCAATAGACATTGCTTTCCTTTCTATATAAAAAAATCTTTTAATTTTACCAAAAAAAATATTAAAAAATTATGATTTTTGTTTTTGCATTTAAAATTTTAGAGCATACATTGTTATTAGATTTTTAAACACATTTTTATAAATTTTTAAATTTTAATCCACCGATGCCGCAATTTAAACATTAAATAAAACATATATTTACATTCAAATCACATTTTATTTTAAAAAAGGGCTCATAGCTCAGTTGGTCAGAGCATCCGGCTCATAACCGGATGGTCCTAGGTTCGAATCCTAGTGAGCCCACCACTTACATATTTCAAACTCCCATTTTTTAATGTTTTTTATCATAAAATACCTAAAATAGGGATTTTAACTAAGCATATGTTTTTAAATAAGTGCTAATATACTATAATATCTGCAAATAATTTGGTGACCTAATAGGTAACCCATTAAGCATTAGGTAACCCAGCAAAAATACCATAAAATCTAATCTTATTCGTGATGGTTTTGTTGAAATATTCTAAAAAAGGAAATAAAATGGCAAATATATCAACTGCAAACTTGCAAGATAAAGATATTAGAGCCTTAGAAATTAAGCAAAATAAATATATAAAGTGCATAGGTAACCCAGCTGAGCTTTATATACGAATCTATTCATCTAACAAAAAAACTTTTTTTATTAGATATGGCAATGATAGAAAAATGATTAAATTAAAAGAATTTAGACAAGGAATTTACAGCGTAGCAGAAGCAAGAATAGATGCGGTAAAAATTTTGAAACAATTGGAGCAAGGCAAAAGCGTAGAAGAGGTAAAGGGAAAAGATGATAGATATTTATTTAAAAATATGACTAAGGAATATTTATACATAAAAGAAAGTAAAGGAATATCAGATAGCTATTTTAAAAAAACTAAACAGATGATAGAAAAATACTTATCGCCTAGCTTAGCTAATAAAAATATTAGAGATATAAAGCATATTGAATTATACAATATATTAAAAATCTTATATAATCCAGAAAAAGATAAAAGCAGATTAGAAACTATTCATAGACTAATTCAACATTTAAACGCAATATTTAATTTAGGAATAGCTAATGAGTATATAACATCTAATCCAGCTAATAATTTACACGATAAATTTCAAACTTCAAAAAGATTTAATGCATTAAATAATATAGATAGCAGACTTCCAGCTATAACAAAACTAGATCAAATGAGAGAATTTCTAAAAGACTTAGAATAAAACACAACACTAGAATTAGTAACAAAAAATGCTATACTACTTCAAATGTTAACAGCCAATAGACCAAGTAACACAGTAGAAGCAAAATTGGAAGATATAGGCTTAGAAAATAAAATTTGCATTATACCAGCAAATCAAATGAAAAACAAACAAGAGCATAAAACTACCAAGCTTTAACGAATATATGTTTTCAAGAAAAAATCAAAAACATATAGCAAGAGATACATTATCAAAAGCAATAAGATCACTAAATAATAGTAAATGAAAAGTAATAGCAACCCCTCACGGCTTTAGTTCATTTTTTAAAACTTTAACTACTACAAATTTAGCTTATTTAATGCAAAACTTACAGAATAGCACTAAAAACCGTAGAAGAATGCCTAGATCATATAAACTTGGGTATTCAAAAAAAATTATGAAAGAGAAAAAGCCACTATAAAACAAAGACAAGATTTAATGCAGTGTTATACTAATTATATCTATGATATTGAATCATTAAGATGTTAACCTAAAAATAAACTTCAAGTGATTTAAGTTATTAAAGTTATTTAGGCAGGTTAAATCACTTGCAAAAACCTCTTATATGTAAAAATTATAAAATAAGTGATTTATTTAGTTTTTTTTAATGCGTGCATGAAAGATTGCAATTGCTTTAAAATCCAATTTTCTAAATATTTTGCATCTTTTTAAATAAAATTACAATACTATTTACTAAGATTATTGTATAATTATACAATAGAGTAAAATATATTTATATTTTTAGCCGATCATTTAATAGGGAGCATGCCGATATGGTAACTAGTTATAAAAAAGCAAAAGAAGATGTTTTACAATGTTACTCCGAATTTTTAGATATTCTTTCTAAGATAGACTTTCCAAAAGATGACGCCTCTCTTCAAGCGTTAAAGTCTCAAGCTACTAAAATCAAAGAAGATAAATTTTGCTTAATGATAGCCGGAGAAGCAAAAAGTGGTAAATCTACATTTATAAATGCATATCTTGGTACAGAAATTTTACCAATGGATGTTCGTCAATGCACAAGTTCTGTTGTTGAAATTAAATATGGCAAAGAATTTGTCTTATATGCAACTTATGCGGATGGAAGATCTAAAAAAATAATTGGTGAAAAAGATATTGCAAGGTTCTTAATTGATAATGCATCAATAGATGATGAATATAGAGATATTCCAATTACCATCATAAATAATGAGATTATCGTTAAATATAAAAATAAAAGCATTCCAAAACAGATAATTTTAGATTTGTTAGATGGTGTTGAAAGTGAAAACATACATCGTCTTTCAAAGGAAGAATATAATAAAAAAATTATAGAGTACATTAGAAAAACACAACCAAAATGGGAAAAAATCGTAACAAAAATAGATATTGAGTATCCTTTCAAAGATAATGATATGCGCGGCATTAGAATTATTGATTCTCCTGGTGTTAATGCAGTAGGTAGAGTTGGGGATATTACAGCTAAATATATTGAAACAGCAGATGCCATTATGTTTTTACGTCCAATTACTGGAGTAGCTATTGAAGCAAATAGTTTTAAAGAATTTTTAGAATCCAAAAGTGTCGATAGAAATAAAAATGCTATGTTTTTGATTTTGACTAGAGCCGCAGCGGAATCGGAAGAGACTATAGAGCGAGCATATGAAGAATTTGTAAATATGTTCGGTATTCAAAAAAATGATAGTAGGCATGGAATAGTAAAAGAACAAATTATTTCTGTAGATAGTAAGGCTAAACTCTATTATAATATATTTAAAACAATGCCTACTTTAGAAATTAAAAATAAAATAGAAAGCATGAATTCCGAGAAAAAAATCGAACCCTTTCTTAAGCTTGCTTGGTTTGATTCAAATGGGGAAAAAGAAAGTTTTCTTTTGGAATTAAAACGTATATCTAATTTTAATACCGTAGATCAGTCTCTAAATAAATTTGGAAGAAAAGCACAATTTATTGCACTTAGTGAGTTTCTTGGTAGAATGTTAAAAGTGTATACAAAAATAAGTGTTTCCTTGCATGAAAAAATTGCTAATTACAAATTAAAAGCTAAAGATCCAAATAAATTAATACTAAAAATAAGACAAACAGAGGCTGAACTTATAGATATTGAAAATAGGATGACGGAAAAAGTTGATGATATAAATTTCAAATATAGTAGTTCGGCAACAAAAGGATTAATTGCACAACGCGCTGAAGAAGTCATGGAACAGTATAAAAAAAAGATAGAAGAAATAGATGGCACAAGTAATTCGGCTATTGAACAGTTGGAAAAACTATCATTTAGACAAGTTGATATTCTTATAGAATTTGAGGATGATTTACAAAAAAAGGTAGTTTCTGAGTGCAATGAAGCATTAAAAATTGCACTCGGTGATAGCAATACAGTTAAATATGTATCTTTGGAACCGGATTTTTCAAAAGAATTGGTAGATAATATTAAAAATGATATGAAAAGTAAATCTTTTGAATCATTTACATATACAACTGGAATTACGTTTAAAGAAACACATACAGGCTCTTCTTTTTCGCAAAATAAATATTATAAACTCGTAAAAACTAGTATAATGGAAAGGATTGAGTCTATTAAACAACAGGCAATTAAGGATCTTCGCTCTTTTGTAGCCCATACTGTAACTGCATATACAAAAGAACTAGCTAAAAATGCAGATGAAAAAAATAATGAATTGCGTAAAGTTAGAGAAGATAAAAAAACTGCAGATGAAATTATAATAACTATATCTAACCTAGAGGAAACTTTATCTTCCATTGAGCCTAGAAAAAAAATTATTTCTGAATTAAAAGGAGGTATTGATAGCAATGTATAATATAGAATTAAAAAATGAAGTTCATAAAATGTTTGTTGAGTTATCAAAAAAAGCTAATGAAATTGCAGAAAATTGCAGTACAGAAGATATGGCTATAAATGAAATAAGTAATATAGTTTCTTCAAAAGTGTCAGCAGAAAGTGGAGGATATATTGTTGATATGTATGCAAATTTTGTAGCCAAAATTAAAGAAGATGATTATTTTAAAGATCCAAAAAAATTAAATGACTTTTATAGACTTAATCTAAGAGAAAAATTAAATGAAAAATATAATTTTGATATTAAATTATCTGATGTATATAAAGAAGGTATTAAATTTAAAGATATTAATAAGCTATATGTTGCTGCATGTTCTGCTGCAGGAACTCTAGCAATCGGCGGTATTTTAAATTTTGCAATTTCAGATACAATTGGGATTCCAATTTCAATTATTATTGCAGGCGCTGTAATTGTTGGTATTTCTTCATATTTAATATGTTCAAAAAAGAATAAGCAAAATTTTTATCAAGCTATTAACAAATATTTAAAAGATATGGAAAATGAAATTCTAAATTGGCTAGTTAAAATAGAAGATTATTTAAACAGTCAAGTTAGAACCATTTACAAAAGTTAATTTTTTTAATTTTTAAGGAAAAATGATGAGTCAAGATTGTATTTTAAATGCCTCTCAAGAAGAAAATAGACATAATAGTGAACTAAAAACACAATTTGATCAAGATATCAAAATTATTGCAGAGCAATCTGTTAAATTTATAGAGGAAGTGCATCCTTCATATTTACTTAATGAAAAAAAAGAAATACAAAATTTAACATATGATAACTCTAATGAATTTTTAGATTCATTTAATTTTTTTAGAATTGTAAGCTGTACAGTAAATGGATTTGATGATGTTTTCGAATTTTTAAATGATAAAATAAATAAATTTTATACAGCTCTATACCATATAGAAAAACCTATCGTATACGGTATTGTTTCTTATAATGGAACTATGAATCTAGTAATTGGCTTATATGATTTTGAGGAAGATATGACATTAATAAAAAATATTATTGAAGGATTGTTGGATAATGTTGAATTAGTGCCATATAAAACAAATTTTACAAAAAGAAAAGTATGTGAAAAAGATGTGGGGTTAATATCTGCTATACCATCTATAAGAATAGAAGACGAAAAACAAAAATTTTCATTAGCATCAATGATGAGAAGTCTAAACGGGCAGGATTATACAGTTTTGTTTATTTCGCGTCCTATATCTCAAGAAAAAATTCTTTATAAGTGTGGTCAATTGATAAGTATCAAAGACAAATGTTTCTCTGTTAGCAAAAGAAGTATATCAAAACAACAAGGGATATCAAAATCTGTAGGAGACACTAAAGGTTGGACAAAGACAAATACTCATAGTATATCAGAGTCAAAAACCAAAAATAGCGGATGGAGTTTTATTATTTTCAATACTGGCAAATCTAAAAGTGAAACAAAAACTGATAGCTATTCTATCTCAAATAGTTATAGTCAAACTATAACCGATACTATTAATAAAAATGAAGGAATTTCATCTGATATACAAAATGGATTTGCTCTTGAGATGATTGATTATACAGATAAAGCAATTGATAGATTTGAAAAGGGTAAAAATAATGGGATGTGGGAAACTGTTATTTCTTATTCTGCAGATTCCAAATTGGTTTCTAGTGTCATAAAATCTTGTATTTCTGGGGAATTTGCGAAGCCGAATTCAAATATTCCGCCAATTAAGGTGCACGAGTTTCATATAGATGGCATTGAGGCTGATAGAAAGTCTATCTTAATCCCAAAAATACTAATGAATGAAAAAGATTTATCTTCATTATGCAGCGTTGTTACATCTGAAGAATTGGGATTAATGTGTACATTGCCTGATGCCCCAGTTCCAAATTTTGAACTAAAAAAAGGGAAAATATATCCATTGATTACTGATGACAATGGAGGTATTGAAATTGGTCATATTTGTTCTGGAAAAAGAATTCTTAAAAATATGTCATTTTCATTAACATATAGGGATTTAGCACGCCATACTTTTGTGTGTGGTATTACTGGTAGTGGTAAAACAACAACGGTAAAAAACATATTAATAAATGCAAATATTCCATTTTTAGTAATTGAATCTGCAAAAAAAGAATATAGAAATATTAGCCTTAAAGACAATAAAAGACCTAAAGTTTATACTTTAGGAAAAACAGAAATAAATTGTCTGCAATTCAATCCATTTTATATTCAATGTGGTGTTTCTCCGCAAATGCATATCGACTTCTTAAAAGATTTATTTAATGCCTCCTTTTCTTTTTATGGTCCTATGCCATATATCTTAGAAAAATGTCTGCAAAACATATATAAGAAAAAAGGATGGAATTTAACTTTGGGTTTTCATCCGTATTTTACAAATATGAATAATTCTATTGATTTCTTTGATGCAGATTATATGCAGGAAAAATATGCTTTAAAAACCCATAAGTATATTTTTCCTACAATGCAAGAGTTAAAATTTGAAATAGAAAGATATATTGAAAAAGAAATGAACTATGAGGGAGAAGTTGCAGGCAATATAAAAACAGCCATAAAAGCAAGACTAGATAGTCTTTGCTCTGGCTCTAAGGGATATATGTTTAACACTTATGAATATGCTAATATGGATGAGTTATTAAATAATAATACAGTTTTTGAACTAGAGGGTTTAGCTGATGATTCAGATAAGGCATTTTGTGTTGGACTTTTAATTATATTTATTAATGAGTATCGCCAAGTACATAAAGAAATTGCAAGTTCAAATCAAGACTTATCACATATTTTGGTAATAGAAGAAGCTCACAGGCTTTTAAAAAATATAAGTACTGAAAAAACTTCAGAAGATATTGGAAACCCAAAAGGAAAAGCAGTAGAACATTTTACCAACATGATTGCTGAAATGCGCTCATACGGGCAAGGTGTTATTGTTGCTGAACAAATTCCAAGCAAACTTGCTCCAGATGTAATTAAAAACTCATCTAATAAAATAATACAACGTTTAGTGGCTGCTGATGATCAAGAGCTGATTGCGAATACTATTGGCCTGCCAGTAGATGACTGTATAGATTTAGGTAATCTTACAGCTGGAACTGCATTGTGTCACAAAGAAGGAATGAATCTTCCAGTTCGTGTGAAAATACCTTTAGCTAATGAGAATAAAATATCGGATGGTATGCTGTATGGTGATAATATTGAAGAACGATTATTTAAAATTAATCTTAATATTGCCAATGAAATACTTATGAACTATATAAACCCTTTTGCTTTAAAAATGCTAAACACTATTTTGATACAAGAGTATGAAAATGTTAGTGCTGCAATTAAAAAATATAGACAAGTAGCTAGAAGAAATCTTATAAAAAATAATGTTAATTTGGTAATGTGCAATAATGAGAATTCAATATATGCTACCTTGTTGCATAATTCGATTATTCAATATTTACTAAATGGTTGCTATAGCATTAAACAAATTTTGCCTGATAAGCTAAGCAATGCAATATATAAATTATTGTTTTCTCCAAGTATTGAGAAATTAACTTCAGTCAAAGAACAATTTAAACTTGTATATCAAGATGACATTAAATATAAAGGCAGGTTTATTATTGCACAGTTGGTATTGTATAATGCAACCAATGAAACTGATATTGTTAACACAATTAAGAATTATTTTTTTGATATATCAGATGAAGAAGTTCATAAAATTAAAAGTGTAATAGATAGGAGTGAATCGTATGATGAACACAGCGGTAGCAGTTATTAAAAAAAGCTTAGATAAGCCATTTAAAGAGTTGTATAAGCCAAAACAAAATATTGAAAATACCGATATAGATGAATATAGAGAATATTCAAATTTTAAAAAACAAATTGTTCAAGAGGCCGATACTGAAACTGCTATGAATTCTTCTCTCTCCTCTGTTTTAGAAGCCAATAAAGAAAAGCTTGAAGCACGAGATAATAAGGCTTTAGAGATAAATGAGTTTGGTGAAAGCTTAAGCGATGAAGAAAAAAAAGAAATTCAAGAAAAAACCGGATGGTCAGATGAAGTTATAGAATCAATTCGATCAAAAGAAGAAGCAGAAATATATATAAAAGCAAATTTAAAAGAAGTTGAAATTGATCGCAAAAAATGTCTAATTAGGGATGATATCGACTTAGATCAAGCAGATGAGGATGGGATCACAAATAGAAAAAGAATGGAAATAGGAAGACCACCTATTACTAAAAATGGCGAAGAAGTTGAACTTCATCATATTGGACAAAAGCAAAACAGTCCTTTAGCAGAGCTAACAACTCAAGAGCATAGAGGCGTTGGAAATGATGCAATATTACACGATAAAGCAAAAGAAACAGAAATTAATCGAAATGAATTTGCAAAAGAACGTTATGAACATTGGCAAAGTAGACTATCTAGTATGGAAGGAGAATAAATGTCTAAAATAGTTGAAACAATACAAAATCTTGAAAATTTAATACCTCTAAAGCCTGCAAGTATTGAAGATATAGAAAATGTTGAGATTGAACTAGCACTTCCTTTAGCAAAAGACTATAAGGAGTACTTGCTTAATTTTGGAGCTATTATGGCAAATGATATCGAACTCACTGGCATTGCTAAATCAAAAAATAGAAATGTTGTTGAGGTAACAAAGAGAGAGTGGAATCTTAATAGAAAAATAAAACATAATTTATATGTAGTAGAAAATATTGGAATTGATGGAATTATAATATGGCAAGATAGTTCAGGTAGTATATATGAATCAAAACCTAATTATGAGGCAAAAAAGATAGCTAATAATTTGCTAGAATATATTAAATCAAAGCAGTAAAAACATCAAAAACTCTATGATAAATTTTAAAATAGTTTTTAAAAGTACATTTAATAATGATATAATATAATAAAAAAATACTATGAAACTAAATGCTAAATGAGCCTAAAATTTTACATAGTTTAAGTAGCAATGAAAAAGACATTATAAAAAAGCACAAGAGATTTTTTATAAATGGGCTAGACAACAAGAGCCTTGCATTTTTTCAGAGAGCTAGATCAAGGAAAATTTAAATAAAGCAGTTAAAGAAATTGAAAAAACTACATTTATACATAAAAGAAGAAATTAACAAATAAATAAAAGCTAAGCTTTAATATGATTATGAATAAAATAAAGCGAAAATTCAAAATGTGACTAGATTTTATATTGAAAGAACACAAACAAGATATTGAAAATTTTTTAAAAAATAGACTACACAGAGGGGTCACTAAAAAACATTATTTCAAAAAAAATCAAATTAATTAACAAACAGAAAAGGCAATTAATCTACTTATGAAAACTACAAATTAAAAACAAAATCTTGAAAATACAAATAAGAAGATAAAAAAATATTGTATCATGTATAAAAAGTTAAATAAATTAGCTTTTTATACTTTTATTTTACTAAATTTACTTTTTAATTGATTTTTATTAACAAATAAAATTATTTAATATTTAATTTTAAATTAAAACAAAAATTATAAATACACTCTATGTAAATGAATTAAAAATGATTAATAATGCCAATTTAGAAATTCAAAAAATAGTAAATTTTACAAATTAAAAATTTATATACCGTTTAAAACAAAACTTGATAGAATAAAAAATATTTTTCATTTAAAAAAGGAGTAACTAATGAAAAAAATTTTTAGCTGGTATTTTCATGCTAATTTGGCATACAGAATACTTGGAGCCTTAGTAATCGGTTCCATTGCAGGAATTCTCGTTCCAAAAGGAATCACTTTATTTGGAGATACGACTCTGCTAAATGTTATATCACCTTTTGGAGATTTGTTTATCAGACTTTTAAAGATGATAATAGTGCCGATTATCGTAGCTTCGCTGATAATGGGAACAAGTTCGGTTGAACCGTCAAAACTTGGAAGAGTCGGCGGAAAAGCTGTATTTTTTTACTTTATGACGACACTTCTTGCCATTATTATAGGTCTTGCTTGCGCATTTGTATTTAAACCGGGAAGCGGACTTGTTCTAAGTGATAGTTCGGCTGCCGTTTCAAAAGCAGCTCAAGCACCAAGTTTAAGTCAAATATTTTTAAATATGGTTCCTACAAATCCAATCTCTTCTATGGCAAGTACAGAAGTTGGTTTATTGCGGAATTTGCCTACTTATCAAACTAAGTCCTTTAGATTTCCTAAAAAAGGTAAAAGATCCGATGCTTACAGCTTTTGTTACAAGAAGTTCAAATGCGACTTTGCCTATCTCAATGGATACAGCAGAACACAAAATGGGTGTTCCAAAAGGTGTTTATAGTTTTGTATTACCTGTAGGTGCAACTGTAAATATGAACGGAACTACGATTTATCTTGGAATCTGTTCTCTTTTTATAGCAAACGCATGCGGAATTGATCTCAGCGCCGGTCATTATCTAACCATTATCATTACCTCTATTTTAGCAGCTGTCGGAACAGCAGGCGTTCCTGGAGCTGGAGCTTTAATGCTTCTTTTGGTACTTGAAGCGCTTGGTATAGAAGTCAATGGAAACGTTGCGATTGCTTACGGTATGATTCTAGGAATAGACGCTATTTTAGATATGGGTAGAACATCCATGAATGTCGTTGGCGATGTTATTGCATCTATTTGGGTTGCTAAAACCGAAGGCGAACTTGATGAAAGCAAGTGGAAACATGTCTAAATTTTAAGAGGCGCGATGCCGCCTCTTAAATTAATTTAAAATCTATCATAATTTTTACTTTAAATTAAAAAA
>QWBY01001498.1_pt1 | contig 14210 bp, 8 predicted proteins | sample 1972471 | NCBI WGS metagenome assembly QWBY01 (sample SAMN09866722, study PRJNA288562) | Human gut metagenome isolate term6_stool, whole genome shotgun sequencing... | reverse complement strand
CGCTGAGGGTGAGGTCTGAAGGGAGCATACCTCCGTATGTGACCGAAGCCGAATCCCGAAAGCAACACAGCGATTCGCCTTTATGCAACAGTCTCTAGAGATGGTCTGCAAAGGGACGCACGGAGAGCCCCATCTGACGATAGTTGTCGACTAACTTACCGTCGTCAAAGATGCCCGCAGCACCCTCGCCGATCCACACGTAGTATGCTGACGTGTCACCATCAGGCGTGCTGGTCCAGTAGAAGCCATCGGTACCTACGTATACTTGGTTGCCCTCATCGACCTGACCCGCAAAGGGGAACTGACGCTCCACATCATTTTGCTTATCTTGAGCCCAAAAGCTCTCCTTAGCGACCTCTTCGATAGTCCCGTCAAAGCTCTCTCCGAGCGGACGTACGGTAACTGTCAGGAGACCTCCATCCTTCCCTTCTGATACTTGGTAGCGGTAGGCGGCTAGGAGCTTTTTGTCCTGAGCTGGGGGGAAGCCCTCCTCGGCAGCAGCCTTGGCAGGAGCTAGGCGGAGTGCATAGGAGATGCCATTGCCCATATTCTTGTAGTCAGAGCTGTAGGTAGCTTTTGTGTCTCCTATCTGAATAGCCTCCTCGACGGCTAGATGCTTGTTAGCGACTTGAAAGATGAGCGTAGGCTCCTCCAGGCTGGTGATAGGCGGAATGATCCCAGCCCACTCATATCGTGAGCCTACGTGGGTACCTTGTGGCACTGACGTGAGCGCCTCTGAGTAGGTGAAGAAAGTCTTCACAGAATCACCCTCAAGGAGAAGATTCCCCTCAGAGATATAGTCGAGAGGCGTGACAGCCTTGACGACGATAGGCTTAGCCGGCTGTGGCTCTTCGTCACACGCTACGCAAGCCCCAAGTGCTAGTAGGATTACTAAGATGATAGACGGCTTTATCTGGATCATATTATGGATGGATTAAGTGATTTCGCTCTCGCTGAGACGGGTGGCTCACCACATCTCTTCGCAAATCTACTCAAAAAAGCGGATAGTCGTAAGTCCCACTAGTCAAGTTTAATTTGAGGTGTCTAGGGAGGAGGAAGGTTTATTTGCATGTTACGAAAAAAGCACTATCTTTGCGATAGAGACATAGTTTAACTTTATGGATACTTTTCCTCCCCCGTTATTATGTAGCGACAGTCCAGCACGCTTCAGGAGTAGTTCTCGAGTTCTACTCGTGGGGGGCGTGTGGGGAGTAGGATGGCACAACCAGCACAACACAATCAAGTCGAGATTAGGTAGCTACATCTCCTATCCGAAGAGTAGACTAGCTCGTCACCTCTTCTGCACCACGTATGATGATCCCATAGAACTTGCTCATACGTGGTCTATTGTTTTCTCCCTTTAGGAGCAAAAGCTCTCTAGCGATATCTTCATCAGTCTATACTAATCAACTAACATACATGCGCATATGAAGCGACTATTACCACTTATGCTGACACTGCTCACGATGCTCTTGACGGCTCTTACGAGTACGGCACAGGAGACAGCAGTGATTACGTTCTCCTCTACAGAGGGGGGGACAGCCTACGCCAATAATAAGGAATCTTGGGATGAGATTCAATCAGGCGATGCGCTACCCGTCGGGACGGAAGTCTCTCTACGGGTCGAGTGCGATGCACAGACACACTATGTCAAGGGCTGGGTCATCAATGGTGAATCCACCTACGCGTACACTATGTACATCGACTATACGATACAAGCGGGTGACAATATCTTGCAGGCTGTCGTAGAGCCACTCCCCGCTGAGGGCTTTAAGGTCACTTATCAGGCTGGTGCTGGCGGTAAGATCACGCAGGCTCAGTATCAAGATAATCAGACCTATGATATGGTGGACTTTGCCAGTGGCGACCTCGTACCCACAAGAAGTAGCGTTCAGCTTACGGCTGAGCCTGACAAGGGCTATGTGATCGACCATTGGACAGTCAATGGGAGCCCACGGGGTAACCAAAGCCAAATCTATACTTACACGAGCTCACCGCTCGATATAGAGGTGACCTTCAAGCAAGTTACGATGCACACGGTCAACTACTCTGTCGAAAGTAATGGTACCATCCAGGCCACCTATCCTAAGAACTATATGGACGAGCCCTTCGATAGTGGAGCTGAACTACCAGAGGGAACGCAAGTGACCTTCTTTGTTGTCCCAGACAATGGATACAAGGTTGAGAAGTGGATCGTCAATGGTGTCGAGGAAGCTCCTGGTCAGGACTTCCCACAGAGACTACAGAAGATCCTTATGGAGGATCTGACGGTTCAAGCCGTCCTCATGAAGGAGAAGCCTAGGTATACGATCACCCTAGATCATGGTACAGGCGGTAGCATTGAGGGTAAGTACGTTGACGATGAGGGTTATAACAGAATCTTCGACTACCAAAACGACATCCAGGAGGGTACGGAACTCACTGTCCGTGCCACACCTGATCCAAATCGTATGGTCGACAAGTGGTACCTCAACGACAATGAGGTGGCACCCTCTGCTGAAGATCCCAACCTCTACATCCTAACGGTAACTGAAGCTGCAAGGGTATATGTCACCTTCAAGGAGGGACAGTCTGGCTATGTCGTTAACTACTCCGCTGGAGAGCATGGGGCGATTGAAAAGGCTGAGGTATATCTACCTTCAGGCATTACGACCTTTGAATCTGGAGAGACCATTTCTGCAGGAGTACACCTCAAGTTTACTGCTAAGCCTGACAAGGGCTATGAGGTGGATCAGTGGCTCGTCAATGATCAGCCATCTGAGCCCTTCTATGCTGGCAAGACTGAGTTTGAAACAGAAGTAGCGGGCAAGATGGATGTCCGAGTCACCTTCAAGAAGGGGGCTCCCCTCAGCTACCCTGTCTCTTGGACGCTAGAGGGCGGTCGCTTCTTCGTCGCTAAGTACAAGGCTGAGGGATCTGACGAGTGGACTGTTATCGAGAATGGTAACCTTGTCACAGAGGGTACCGAGCTCACCCTGTGGGTCAACCCAGGAGATAACAATGTAGTCAAGGAGTGGTATATCAACGGAGCTCTACGTGAAGACCTCGCCGGGATCACAGAGACTAAGATCACCATCGAGGGTGAGACCACGATCAAAGTAATTTGTGCCCCAGACACTCCTACGCCAGTGACTCATAAGGTGACCTACTCTGTCTCTCCTGAGGATCAGGCTACGATGACAGTGACTGACGCTAAGACTAACGAGGCTATCACCTCTGGAGCTGATGTCGTAGAGGGTACCGAAATAACTTGCCAGGTAGCAATCCCCGAGGGATCTATGTGGCAACTGGAGAAGTGGACTGTCGGTGGCGTAGACTATGCCGAGGGTGCCAAGAAGTCGTCTATCACGCTGACCGTAGACAAGGATCTCGAGATACAAGCTGTCCTACTAGACCATACCTTTATAGAGACTCCTGCGGGGGCTCGCTACGTGGTCTCTCTGCAAGATGGCGATCTACTGATCCAGGGACTCACCACGCCTACTCCTATATATCTATATAGTACGTCAGGTGAGTTGATTTTGTCTCGTCTGATGGATTCAAACTCCCTCTCTCTCCGTGATCTACCGCAGGGCGTCTACTACCTAGTCGTAGAGGGACACTCCTACAAGGTAGTCAAGTAATCTTATCTAATTGAGGTTAGGACATAATCTAGTCAGGTCCTCCACGGTCTTATCATCGTGGAGGACCTGCGCACCGCAATAAGCATATTAAATCACACTAAATTCGTAACTAAATAAACTGAATGAACAAAAGCAACTTCACAAGTCTCTGTAGAGTATGGAGCACATTGTGCCTGCTCCTCTGCTGTGGCTTTGTATCGGTACTTCCCTTGTCTGCTCAGGAGCAGCCCGTATGGAAGTTTGTCCTGGGAGCTCCAGCCATAGAGTCTCCGATGGATGTAACTAAGACTGGCTTCACCGCCACTTGGAGTAATGTCGAGGCACAACAACTGAACGAAGATGGCACACCATGGAACACGGTCTTCTTTAGGCTTATTACAACTAGAGAGATCCTAGCAAAGAGTGATGGCTACTACAACATAGCCAATGCTACAGTCAAGCCCAATCCATCGGGAAAGAGGGAGTCTATCCCCGAGACCCCGACCTATCTTGACAAGCAGCTCTCTCAGCCAGGCTGGATCTCAGGCCTATGCTACTGGACGCCCAACGGCTTCTCGATCAATGCGAAGGACCTAGAGGGCTCTGGGTATCCTGAGGATGCGATAGGAGTCAGTGCTCGTCTCACATCGCCGGTGATGGATCTCTCTAATGGGGATCGCAAGTATACGGTCGAATTTACAGCTAAAGCCCTACAAGCTAATAGCGATGTCAAGATGAAGGTCTTTGGCTACGGAGAGGAGATTGTCTATCTGAACGGAGTACCTGGGGTACGAGAGTTCAAAATACCGAACGATGGCAAGGAGCATAAGTTTAATTTCGACTTTGAGGGAGGTACTTGGTGCCACCGTATTGTCATAGAGCTTAATAACTTTGCAGAGATCGAGTTCTCTAAGAATATTGTCATCAAGCAAAATCTCAAGAAAGGGGATCGTGCCTACCGAAGCACCTCTTACTTTGTCCTACCGTCCGAACAGGTCAAGGCTGACTGTGAAAATCCTGCAGGACTCTCTGGGCCTGAGGAGTATCGAGTTAAGTATTCGTATGTCTTTAAGGGGTTGGATAGTAGCATCCTGGATATTGATGCGGCAAAAGCCGAGGGTGAGCGCGTAGCCTACCGTATGCTCTACGCTGACAGCCGTCCTGGCTATCAAGGTAAGAAGAACCTTAGCAAGTCAACTTACTCTGAGCCTGCTTACTTTGACAACTTCGTGGATCCAAACGAATATCTCTATGTAGGATACTGCAACTATGAGGCTCCTAACTACAACGCATTAGTACCAGGCGGTGTCACATGGGCCGGCTATCACGGTGGAGCTATCAAGATGACTAAAGAGAAGCTCAAGGATCTAGTCGGTAGTCAGGTCGTCGGTCTACGATTTGTCTCTGCAGCCTCTATGCAGAAGGATCAAGTCAATAATGATCCAGGCTTCTACACTCCGAAGCTCCCCTGCATCTTCCTCGCAGAGTCTGTACCCACATGGGATCGATCAGACATCAACAATCTGAAGCTTATCACCCCGTGGAAGGCAATCCAAGTTACTACGGTCGAGAAGTTTAAAAACGGGTGGAATACCCTCTTCTTTGACGAGCCGTATGAGATCAAGGCCGAGAGCGAGTTCTTTGCTGGAGCTTATGCTTATGATGCTGCTCAGGCTGGTGGTATCCTCGTCAGAAGCTACCAGTCGCCAGGTGTAGACCCGAACTCTGCTTGGACAGCCTCTAACTGGAGTACCTATACTATCGAAGAGGCTCAGTTTGATAGTAAAGTGGATAAGGGAGAGGGGCCACTCCTGATGCAGCTCATCGTAAAGCCTAAGGATGCAGGTCCTACGATACAAAACCGTGGTGAGATTAGCGATCTGCAGTCGCCTGCCTTTATTTATACTGATGAGGAGCTCAAACCTACTGTACAGCTCTTTAACTCGGGTATCAAGGCTATCACTAAGATCAAGGTAGAGACAGATGTCGCTGGCAAGAAGCAGACGCAGACGATCGCACTGGACAAGCCTCTAGCCTCGTCGATCAGTAAGGTCGTCGAGCTACAAGCTATCGATCATGAGGGCATCTCTGGCAAATCTCAGCTCACCGTCACTCTTCTAGAGATCAATGGGGTGGCTCTCAAGACACCATCTATACTAACGGCTGATCTAGAGATCCTCAAGCGAGACGAGGCCTTCGAGCGTACGACCCTCGTAGAGGTCTTTACCTCCGAGCAGTGCAAGTTCTGTCCAGCTGGTGTCTCATGGATGGACGAGCTGATCAATCAGCCAGGCAATGCTAAGATCAAGGAGCGTCTTGCGATTGTGTCGCATCACGCCTTCATCGCTCCAGACTTTATGATGCTCCCCTACAGCCAGGGACTAGCTCCATTCTATGGTGTCAAGAACTCGGCAGGAAACATCACGCTCGCTAGCACATCATCGCCGACGAATATGTTCAACCGTAAGCCTCTACCCGCACTGGGCGATGCTAAGGGTCAGAACGGATCTGTCTACAGCATTATAAGCAATCAAAACGAGCTTAATGAAGTCGCTAAGGCCGCTGAGGCAAATCCTGCTGCAGTCTTTGTAGAGGTCAAGCCTTGGTTCCAGAAGGAGAGCAACACGCTGAACGTCCTCGTACAGGGTCGTGCCTCTGCACGCTTGGATCGCTCTCGTCCAGTCTATCTGACTATCATGATGACTCAGGATCGTATCAAGCCTCGCCAGCAGGCTGGTAATGCGCCTACAGGCTTTATGCACACCAACGTGCTGAGGTATGTCGACGAGGCTGGATTTAAGGGCTCCGAGGTACAGTTTGATGACAAGGGAGCCTTTAAGGTCGTCAAGGACATCCCCGTCAAAGCTACTGATGCTACGACTGGTAGGCTCCCTGCGAATCTGTTCCTCCTTGAGGGTGACAACAAGAGCATTGAGGATCTGATGAAGGAGGTCAATGTCATCGCCTTCCTACACTACTACGAGCAGCTCCCCACCAATGACGATGTCGAGGAGAATGATCCGAGACTCCTCAAGAATGAGGTGCTCAATGCAGCACAGCGTCGTGTCTCCTTCACGAACTTTGAAGGCATCGAGGAGGTCACTCCTCAAGATGTCCAGGTGACTATAGAGGAGGGCGCTGTACGTGTCAACGTCCCTGTCGCTGGGCTACAGGTGTACGACATGACAGGTCGTCTCGTGCCCGCTACGGGACTTAAGGCTGGAGCTTATGTCGTTCGTCTTGAGCTACAGGACGGCTCCAAAATGTTTACTAAGGTTGTTGCCAAGTAAATCATAATCCTGAATGCTCCCCTAGGTCTCGACAGAATATGCTGACTTATGGGGAGCATTTAGACTTATCTAATCAACCATCAAAGCTTACATTATATACAACAGATACAGACAATGCACTATTTGAATAAGCTATCAATAGTCTCGCTATTACTACTGAGTGCCACGGTCTCGCTCTTCGGTCAGAACTTGTTCTCGGGAGGAGATGGCTCTCAAGAAGATCCATATCAGATCGCTACGGAGGCAGACCTAAGGACATTAGCCTCTGAGGTCAATAGCGGACGTAACAACTTCTCAGGTGATTACTTCAAGCAGACAGCAGATATCACCTTTGAGATGAATGAGCCCATAGAGCCCATTGGAGGCCCTGTCCAGGGTGATGACTTTAAGCGTCCTAACGGGTCATGCTTTCAGGGGACGTACGATGGTGGGATGCACAAGATCTACAATCTCAACCTCTACGACGAGGAGCAGCTTGTCGAGGGTCACGATCCCCATATGGGCGTTGGGCTCTTTGGACAACTGGGCGAAGGATCTACCGTCCAGAATGTAGTCATCGCCTCGGGTCATATCTATGGTTTTTCATCCGTAGGAGCCATAGTTGGTACAATCACCACAGGCAGTACACTGTCACGCTGTAAGGTAGGCCCTGATGTGCGCGTCATCGCTTGGGCAAATGGCGGTGGTCTTGTAGGTACCTCGTATGGTGATGGAATGAAAATTATCGAGTGTGCTAACTATGCCAATGTCGAGGTGTATGGTATGGGGCTACACAAGACGGCTGGAGGTATCATCGCATCGTCTTCGAGTACGGCCATCGAGGGATGTGCCAACTTTGGTGACATCTGGGCAAAAGGGGGGTTCGTAGGTGGTATCATAGGCTATATGCCTATGTCCACGGAGGATTTCATATTTGCTTATCCTGAGATAAAGAGCTGTATGAATGCTGGAGATATCTCTTCACAGGATCCCGCCTCTGGAGGTCTCTTAGGTGCCGTGGCATACAATCTCACCAACGATGATGGTCCTATCCCTCATCAGCTGGCCTCTAACTCGTATAGCTATGGTCAGACGATGGTAACCTTTACAGCTACGTATGGACCTATCTGTGCCTTGTATCTAAAGAGTTATCCAATCACTGTCTCAAAGGTCTACTATGACAAGGATCGCTACGTTATGGAGCAAAAGCAGAACAATGCAGACGCAGAGACAGCCTTCGCTCTTGGTGAAGCAAAGAGTCACGCAGAGATCCTATCTCCCGATTTCATCACGACGCTCAACGATGGTGGCGTCTCAGCTTTTGAGGCTGACAAGCATAAGATCAATGGCACGATGCCTATCCTCAAGTGGATCAATGATACTTACGATGCGGAGATCGACAAGCCGAACCAGTATCGTACGGACATCCCGTTCTCCAAGGTCAAGCAGCATGCAGGTTCATTCTTCAATCCCAATCGCTCTGGAGACTTCCTCATCTACGATATGAGTATGCAGATGCCCAATATCCAGGCTAAGTCGCTAGGATGTAATCTAGACAAGGGCTGGGTAGGTCGTGTACTGCCTATACAGGGTGGTAAGGAGTATCGGTTCTTTATGTCTACCTCGGCATTCCGTCGCTATCTCAAGGAGGATGGTATGTATGTGGATGGTCGTCCTGACAAGCCTGCAGATCACTGGCTCATCACACCTGCCTTTACGGTCACAGGAGATATCCCATGGTTCCACTGGCTAGGAGCTTCGGAAGATGGAGACGTGCTTTCGTCTTACGATCTTTATGTCGTAGAGGGCGCCGAGGAGCCTATGCCTAGTGAGATCCTTAAGTCCAAGCCTATCTATAATGTCGATAAGGAGGCTGAGATCCAAGGGCTTCAAGAGACTATTAATGACGAGCCTCGTTATTACTACGCTCTCACAGCTCACAAGGTAGATCTCTCTAAGTATATCGGTAAGAAGGTGAGACTAGCCTTTAGAGATCGCTCTGTAGACCAGTTTAACCTCTTCATCGGTCAGATGAAGATGGCTCAGGCTAATGCCATCAGCACGGTGGATAGCCGCATCAACTGTCTCGTCGAGGTCTCTGAGCAGACGCTCTCAGCTACTCGTCCCGAGAGTCTCTTGACACTGTACAGCATCTCAGGTCAGCAGCTAGCTCAGACATCAGATCAGCTTGTCTATCGTGGTCAGCCTGGTGTCTATGTCCTAGTTGTATCTGATGCTACTGGTTATACCGAAAGACGCAAGGTAGTACTCTACTAGTCTCTATACTGGAGATCGACCTCGATGAGCCCACAAAGAGGATTCTTTGGGGTCGATCTCTCTTTTTCCTCACATTACTAAACCCTCATTTCAATGAAACGAACGATTACACTCTTACTAGCCTGTATGGCTTTGTCGGCAGCGATGAGTCTGTCGGCTCAAGAGCTACAGACCCGCAAGGCTCTGGTCAATCCACGGAATGCTGGTGCCGAGATCACCGTGCTTTCAGGGCACTCAGGTCTGCGCTCCACCTTTATCTCTCCAGCGGAGGCAAAGGGCGATCTGACGCTCTTCCTCAAGGAGGACTTCTCTCTCATGACCGCTGGTAGTGAGTTAGCACCTGACACCGTCGGGACTATCTGCGCTCCCGATGGAACGTACAAGTATCGCATCTGGCAAAACATCGACCCTCAGTACACTCACTGGCGTGGCTGGGGTGGTACATTTGATGGTCTAACCTTCGAGGAGTGCCAGGGCAAAGGCTCCACACATGCTGCTGGTGGTACTATACATCTAGGGAGCAAGGAGGGCGCCAAGCTCAATACGCCTCCCCTAGATCTGATGGATGTCAAGCTACATGAGGATGACCTCACGAGTGACAATATCATCGTCATACGCTTTAAGGCCAAGGTGACACAGCCTATCGACCCTAAGCTCTGCATGGTAAGGCTCTTCGTCGAGTCTGCTGAGACCTCTTGGTATCGAGACGGTGACAATCCCGTCTACAAGGGTGAGTGGAGCGTACTACGTCCTCTGACTCCAGAGATTACGACCCTATCGACAGAGTGGGAGACCTATGAAATGGCCTTCGCAGGTGCTGGCCATAGTACCATCGTCAATATGGGCTTTCAGGTGATGCCACTGAGTCGAGAGATCGCTGAGACTGGTGATTACCACTTTGACCTCCTCCTAGACGATGTCGAGGTGTACAAGATGAAGCCCTTCCTACCCATTCCGAAGGTGACAAGCTTTACAGACTTTACGTCTGATAGCTTTGTCGCTAATTGGGCAGCTGTCGAGGGAGCTGATAGCTATCTCGTAGATGTCTACTATATGGCTGTCGATGAGACCGTCCCCCCCAATCCGATGGGACAGCGCCCTATGATCCGCAAGGACTATCTAATGGGACAAAAGGTCACGACCAATAGCTATAAGGTCACAGGCATCGACCCGCAGTACGTTTACTACTACAATGTACGAGCTGTGCAAGGGGACAAAGAGTCTTACCGCTCTGTAGACCAAGCGGTCAATGGGCTCTCTGTACCAGAGCTACAGCCGGTGTCAGATCTGACTGCTGATCACTATGTCGCCTCGTGGTCTGAAGTGCCCTCGGCTGGTCGATACTTCTATATGGCTTATCATGACAGACGAGTATACACCGACTCTGAGGTTACGCTGATCGATGAGGACTTTACGGGTGTCAAAGACCTAGATGGCAACGCTACTGGATGGGGCGTCGACAATCCTCCCGCAGGTTGCTATGCTAAGGCTTACCCTACAGATCTCAACATGCCTGGATGGGAGATGTACTCTTATGCTCCCTGTACGGACTATGTGGGCTTCGACGGGTGGCAGTTCATCAACCATGGTGCTAGTGCCTCGATGCAGGCTCCCGAGCTAGACCTCTCGCATGGCGGTGGGGTGGTCCGTGTATCTGTCAGCCTGTATGGTGCCTATGATGTGACTAGCAATCAGTTCCCACAGGCAGCGCTCGCACTCTTTAACTACAATGAGGAGACTGAAAAGTATGAGCAGGCAGACCTCGTCTACATCGCAGAGGAGGCGCAGAGACCTATCATCAATCAGTGGCAGGACTACTCTGTACAGCTCCGGAATGGTAGCAAGCGCTCCATCATCGCCCTCTTTGCAGTCAAGGGCCCCGAGTATCTCTTTGTAGATAACTTCAAAGTCACGCAGCGCTTTAAGAAAGGCGAGTCCTATCTAGCTCCCTACTTTGGCGAGCCACTCCATGAAGGTACTTCGATAAATGTCTCTGTACCTGCTCCTCTGCAGCAGGATGCGCTCTATCATCGAGTCAGAGCTGTCAAGGCCAATGAGCAGGGGCTGCTCATGAGTAAATTCTCTAAGCTTGAGGAGATACGCAAGGCTACTGCTGTCAGTCAGCTGGTCCTAACGGAGCCTAGCGCCAAGATGATCGAAGGCGTGCTGACCATCGTCAATCCCAACGGCGACTCAGTACAAGTGTATGACGTGACAGGACGAGTACTCTATAGCTCAGAGCAGGCAGATAGAGCGTTCGAACTCACACTCCCTACGGAGCAATCCTACATCGTACGCATCGGCAGCCAGCTCTACAAAGTACGCTAGCGAGATCACATACGCTATAAAAAGCGATAGCCACGTGAGAATCGACCTCTCACGTGGCTATTTTTTATTCTCCACGTGGAGATCCACCTTTTCTGTCCAAAATGAGGGATAAAGGGACAAGAGGACCCAGGGCTGACGCATTATATACAATGAGCTCATCTACCTCTCGACTTCTCACTTGTCGCTAATGTGTAGCTCCTGAAAAAAACGATTATGAGGGATCTCTCATCTTGTTGCGTCTATCAATAACAGCGATGTCTGCAAAGGAGGGTGCTTTGGTATGTTTTATCTTGCTCATAGAGATAACTAGAGCGCTTTCAAATACGAAGTAAAGATGCTAATAATCAGTAAGATGTGAAACAACTCACTCCAGTTGTACGTGCAACCGTTTCATGATGCGTCAGCCCTAACTGGGCAAATTCAACGTCGGATCGTTACAATAATTTAGAGCCGCCTACATATCGATACGGCGCCATGTCGGGGAAAAGTGATTTCCACGTGGATATTTCAAAATATCTAGGTGGAGAATTTTTATTTTCCACGTAGGGGAGAAAAAATTCTTCGGAGGAATCAAATGAAACTTCGGAGGAAATGAATGACGCCCACGTGGGGAATAAAAAATATCCACGTGGAGATTTGAGATTCCCCACGTGGATATTCGAGAAATGGGGGGATCGGAGGAACTGCCCCCGTGAAGATATGTAAAACTGCGAGGCGTGAGAATAGCGAAAATCTAGGGGTGACACATTATATATAATGATCTCATCTATTCCTTGCTTGTCACTAATGTGTAGCTCCTGCAAGAGCGATTATAATGCGTCAGCTCTGCAGGTAGAGGACTAGTCTCGTGGGCAGTATCGGGGTCATGATCGTCTCTTGTGGCTCACGCTCTATGGTGAAGCCCTCGCCGTAGAAGGTGAGCTCACGCATCGGATGACTCGTGGAGGCATCGTCACGCTCTAGTGTGATGAAGTAGCTGTGCTGCGGGTCGCAGCTCGGTATGATGCCGTGGTAGCGCTTGTACCTATCAAGTCCGCATAAACCTCTTTATGGTCAAAGGCTTTTTGCGCCACGTTGCATATTAGGAAGTATCTCGACATCCTCTCCTTGACTAGCGAAGTATCGTGCCACAGAGAGTACTTGCTTATAGTCGCTAGCTTCTGGGTTTACATTATCGTATTGCTGGATGGTGTGTCCATCCTTGGTAGTCTCTAAGACCTTCTTTTGGGGTACATAGTTTTGATTGAGATTGCTATGTATCTTGCACTCGAGGTTGTCGCCTAGTGAGGTGGCGAGGTGGGGGGCTACATGTATCGTGAGATTTGCGGAGTCGAGCTATCTACTAAAGGAGTGATGGGGTAGACGAGACGACAAAAAAAGAGCCTGTTGCAAGAAGCAACAGGCTCAGAAGAGAGTTACAGGGTGCTGTACCCTCGATTCCAGGTGACCTCCGATCCGTGCGTTCGTACAGCCTCTGTGCGGGCAAGGACGAAGAAGTAGTCGCTCAAACGATTGACAAAGCGAACGATCAGATCATCTACACGGCTCTCCTCACGGAGGCGGTAGATGTTGCGCTCGGCACGACGGCATACGGTGCGACAGACGTGACAGAGTGCAGCCGTGCGTCCACCAGAGGGGAGGACGAACTCCTTGAGACGTGGGAGCGTAGCGTCTAGCTCGTCGATCTTGTGCTCCAGCTTCTCAATGTCCGTCGGATCGATCCGCATAGCTGCGAGGTACTCCTCTTGATCGGGCGGTGTGGCTAGACTGCCTGCTACGTTAAAGAGGATATGCTGCAGACGCAGTAGGAAGTCGTGCGTGTCCTCTGTGAGCTCTTCAGCGAGGAGGACGCCGATATGGCTGTTGAGCTCATCGATAGTGCCGTAGCACTCAAGGCGTATGTGACCCTTGGAGATGCGTGTACCGCCGACGAGTCCCGTGGTGCCGTCATCGCCACGGCGGGTGTATATGGGGCTTTTCTTCATAGTTGTAGGTTATTTGAGTAGGTAATAGGGTTAATGTCTGATACGTGTCCAGAAGTCTTGGCGGGGCAACTGACGATCTAGGAAGAGTAGTTGTCCGCCGGCATAGTCGACCATCATGCCAGCCTCTCTCTGGCGGAAGTTTTTTGGCACCTTCCTCCCTATATGCCAAAGAATAGAGCCACTGCCCCACGGCATCTCTGTAAGTGCTTCGCCTTGCCATAAGATGAGCGCACGATCGTAGGCTAGTGCCTTGTCGTACTGCGTGACGAGCTGTGTGAGGGGCCACTGGTAGAGCAGCTGCAGTGCGAGTCGCCTCTGCTGGTGGTCTAGGAGGTCGGCACCCTCGGGTAGCTCCTCTAGATGCTCTGGGTAGTACGCTACGCCACGCTGGTCTAGCACTAAGGTGATAAGCCGAAAGGCTGTCGGCGAGTGGACGCCATGTCCTAGAGAAGTCCACCAGCGTCTGAGGAGTGTGGGCATGGTGTATAGGGGATAGCTTATGATCTGACTAGATAAAATCATGCGAAGACGAGCTAATGATACCATTAGCTTGCCTTCGCATGATATTTAGTCTTAGCTGCAATTACTCAGCTACGACGGGAGCCTCAGCAGGAGCCTCTACGACTAGAGCACCCTCGCAAAGCTGCTTGTCGCCCTTGCCGAAGTAGAAAGAGTCACCCTTCGTCCAGAAGTAGTAGCCCTCCTCGTTTTCCCACTTAGCACCGTCAGCGCTGACAGCGTTCTTCAGC
>QWBY01002436.1_pt1 | contig 14262 bp, 9 predicted proteins | sample 1972471 | NCBI WGS metagenome assembly QWBY01 (sample SAMN09866722, study PRJNA288562) | Human gut metagenome isolate term6_stool, whole genome shotgun sequencing... | reverse complement strand
GCAGAGATGCCCACTACCCTCACCCGGTTCCGATATGCCAAGGCATTCTGCAAGCAGTAACTCATGTAGACATAGGCATGGTCAATATCACCCAAACTAAAAAGTACCCCCGCCAGCTCTTCCAACGAAGCAATATCTTTATTGGAGATACGTACATCGGCCATAGCAGAATATATCAGGTAAGTCAGATAATTTTCCTGCTCATCGGACTCGCGATAAAAGCAGGCCAGCACGTAAGCATTCATGGCATCGCGCCGAGTGTCGAATGCAGAATTAAGAATTCCCTTCTGCAAACGTTCTTTAAAAACATACATACTGTCCGTACCTTGTACTACCTGCCCTTTATACCACAAGAACAAGGGGTCTTCAGGGGTAAGAACCATATTCAAAGAGTCCTTGTAAACACGCTCCAACTGTGCATAATGTTCATGCAAAGTACCCATTTCACTACCGGTATACTGATTGAAATGCGAATACAGATACAGCATTTGCCCGTAATAGTCCACTAATAATTCTTTGGGGAGCGAACCGCCTGAAACTCCGCGCAATTCATCCTGAGCTTCTTTCAACAAACCGGTGGCAGCCAACAGAAAAGACTTTTTTATCTTCCACTCCATCTGCCGGTATTTATCATTCTGCTTATAAACTATATTCAAATTGTCTACCACATAATTCATTGCAGAATCGGCGTTATAGACGCAATACTCATCATAAAGATTTTTATTCAGCCAATATCTCTCTTCCAAAGTACGCACATCCTTTTGCAGCTTGTGCAACTGGGCAATCTTCGCCTCTTTAAGCATAGCAAACGTGTTTTTTTGCGCAATCAGAGAGTCAAGGCGCACCAGCAGTTCTTTTATCTTTTCACTGTAAGGTGCCGCATTCAGAAAGGTACACCCCATCAGTAAAAATAGTAAAGCTATGATTTTTCTTTTCATTTCTATTATTTATATAAGGCTGAGAGCACAAAGATAAATTAATCTATCTAAACATAAGCTACTTCTACCCTAAAAAGTACATGAAAGTTAAGAGGTATTTCGACCATTTACAGCGATAAAACAACATATACAGACCTCCTTCCATAGTAGCTGACCTTTACTTTATACAGCAATCAGCAAGAGCATAACCCGCTATATATGTGGCATTTACATTTTACTCCGACTTACTTCTATACATTACCCGCCTATCGGACGAATAAGGTTGTCCACTATCTTTGCAACAGAGAAAGAAAAGTGTACTATGGAAAACATCCAATCTCTATTAGAACATACTTTTCTAAAATAAATTAAATCTTTTAATTAAAGTACTATGAGAATGATTACAAGAAATCTTCTTACGCGGAGTTACAAGCTCCTTCTGACATTACTCGTACTGCTAATGTCAACAAATGCATTTGCCCAACGATTGACAGCTACGGGTAAAGTAGTAGATGCCGCAGGCCTGGAGGTCATTGGTGCATCTGTATTGGAAAAGGGAACAACCAACGGTGTTGTTACCAATCTGGATGGGGAGTTTTCCCTGAGTGTAGGACAGAATGCCACACTGGTAATATCCTTCATCGGCTACAAAACGATAGAGGTAAAAGCAGCCACCAACATGAATATCACATTGCAGGAAGACAACGAACTGCTGGACGAAGTGGTAGTTATCGGTTATGGAAGTGTGAAGCGTAAAGACGTAACCACTGCCGTATCTACGGTTTCTACAAAGGATTTGGACCAACGCCCCATTGTATCGGCAGCCCAAGCCCTACAAGGTAAAGCAGCCGGTGTGTCGGTTATGCAGCCCAGCGGCGAACCGGGCGGTGGTATGAGTATCCGCGTACGTGGTACCACCTCATTCAATGGTAGCAACGACCCGCTCTACGTAGTGGATGGTGTACCTGTAGACAATATCAACTTTCTCTCTCCCAACGACATTGAAAACCTCTCTATTCTGAAGGATGCCTCATCAGCAGCCATCTACGGTTCGCGCGCAGCCAACGGTGTGGTATTGATTACTACCAAGAGCGGCTCGGCAGGCAACGCCAAAGTAGCATTGAACGTACAATATGGCATGACAAAAGTAGGCAAGAGCATGGAAGCACTGAATACAGAACAGTACCGCGAATTGCAAGAAGAAATCGGGGCTGTAAATCCAACTGCTCTTGAAGGGCTGACCGACCAGACAGACTGGTTTGACGAGGTTTACAAGACCGGACAAACCCAGAATTACCAAGTGTCCGTATCAAACGGAAATGAAAAGATGAAATACTTCCTCTCTGCCGGTTATCTGGATGAAAAAGGTATTTTGGAAGGAACATACTTCAAGCGGTATAGCTTCCGCGCCAATATCGACAACCAAATACGCAGCTGGCTGAATGTAAGTGCCAATATCTCCTACTCCGACAACATCGGAAACACCGGCATCATCTCCGGTACGGGTGCCAACCGTGGTGGTGTAGTCCTCTCGGTCATCAACACTCCGACCTATGCTCCTATTTGGGATCCTGAAAAACCGAATCAATACAATAAGAACTTCTATGGAGTGAACATCATGAACCCGATGGAAAACCTGGCCCGCCAGAAAAACAACAAGAACAAGGAAAACCGCCTCATCGCATCCGGAGCCGCTACCATCAGCTTCCTGCCCAACCTAAAGTTGAAATCATCTGTAGCCCTGGACCGCCGTAACGGTGTAAGCACCACATTCCTCGATCCAATATCGACCACCGACGGACGCAACAGCTTCGGTACAGCCTCTGACAACCGGAATATGAATACCGTGTTGGTTTTCGATAATATATTGACTTACAATACCAATATCAAGAAGCACGGCATCGACGTAATGGCAGGTTCTTCCTATACCAAATCGGACTATACCAACAGCTGGATAAACGGCTCACATTTCCGGGACGATAAAATACAGACCCTGAACGCTGCCAATAAAATTTCATGGGACGGTACCGGAACAGGAGCTTCACAGTGGGCCATCTCTTCCTATTTCGCCCGTGTGTCCTACAACTATGACAGCAAGTACATGCTTACCATGAACATGCGTGCCGACGGTTCATCCAAGCTGCATCCCGACCATCGCTGGGGTATTTTCCCCTCCTTCTCGGCTGCATGGCGCATTTCGTCGGAAAAGTTCATGAAAGACATCGCTTGGATTGATGACTTGAAGCTCCGCGGTGGCTGGGGACAGACCGGTAACCAAAGCGGTATAGGCGATTACTCGTATCTGCAACGTTACAACATCAACCGCATACCCTGGTTTGAAGAAGGTAACGACCATGCAGTTCCCGGTATCAGCCAGGCCAACCTGAGAACAAGTGACCTGAAATGGGAAACTACCAACCAGACGAACATCGGTCTTGACCTGACTGTACTGAACAACAGACTAACCTTCAGCATGGACTACTATTACAAGAAAACTACAGACATGTTGATGAATGTAAGTCTGCCTGCTGGTGCGGCAGCAACCACCAGCATCACCCGTAACGAAGGCGAGATGACCAACAAGGGATTCGAGTTCGCCATCAACTCCCATAACCTGACCGGCGAGTTTTCTTGGGATACAGACTTCAACATATCGCGACCTTAACGAAGACGGCAAGATTTCCACTTCTGACCGTACCTATATCGGCGACCCGAATCCCGACTTCATCTACGGATTGACAAACACCTTTACATGGAAAGACCTCAGCCTGAGCATCTTCATCCAAGGAAGCTACGGAAACGACATCTTCAATGTGTCCCGTATGGAAACCGAAGGTATGTATGACGGTAAAAACCAGTCAACGGAAGTATTGAAACGCTGGAGAATTCCCGGACAGATTACGAATGTCCCGAAAGCCAACTTCAACATCAAGAACTCCACTTACTTTGTAGAAGACGGCAGCTACCTGCGTGTCAAAGACATTTCACTCTCTTACAACATCCGTTGCCGCCAGTTCAAGAAATGGGGTATCAGCCGCGTACAGCCCTATTTTACCGCCAGCAATTTGCTGACCTGGACTAGCTATTCAGGTATGGATCCTGAAGTGAACCAATATGGCAACAGCGGTTCTGTACAGGGCATCGACTATGGAACTTACCCGCAGAGCAAATCATTCGTTTTCGGTATCAATGTTGAATTCTAAAAAAGGAAGAAATAACTTATGAAACTAAACCATATATATAAAAGTATAGCTTGCGGTGTATTGTTGGCAATGACCGCAACCTCATGTGACTTGGACTATAATCCGGTAGACACCTACTCGGATGTAACGGAAGGAGTGAACAAAACTGATGAAAAGCCTATCTTCAACAGTGTGCAAGACGTGGAAACTTCAATGGTAACCCTTCACAAAAAATTTCGTGACCAGCAGGAGCACTGGTATGTCGACAAACTGCTTATCGGTGACGCTCATTCCGATAATGCCTACGCCGGAACAACGGGGGCCGAAGTGGTGCCTTACGAAACCAACTCCATTGAAGGCTCTAATTCTGTACTAAAACGTGACTGGGACCGTTTCTTAGGCGACATTGCCGTTGCCAACCGCATCATCGTGGGCTGTGACCAGCTCAAGGCACTCAGTGAAAGTGAACGCGGCAAGTATCAGTCACAAGCCAAGATATTCCGTGCCATGGTCATGTTCGATATGGTACGCTTATGGGGTAACTTCCCGGTCATCACTACCGTGGGCGGTGACATTACCGAAGACAACGTAGAAGAAATGTACCCGACCTATTTTCCTCCACAGAATACGGCTGAAGAGGCTTACGCCCAAATAGAGAAAGACCTGACTGAAGCAGTGGAAAACCCCAACACACCGACAAACGACACATCAGACAAGAGCATACTTACCAAATCGGTGGCACGTGCCATGCTTGCCAAGGTCTATGCAGAAAAACCTCTGCGCGATTATGCAAAGGTTATCAAATATGCCGATGAACTTGCTGCCGACGGCTTCGACCTCGTGGAAGACTTCAGCGACCTTTGGGCGTATGATACGGAAAAAAAAGACTGCCGGGTACGCAATACCAAGGAGGCAATTCTCGAAGCCCACTTTCCTCCCGGCTCCGGCAACTGGTGTACTTGGATGTTCGGCCGTAACTTGAGCAACTGGGATGAAAGTTTCACCTGGGCCAAATGGATTACCCCTTCCCGTGACCTTATCCGCCTCTATGAAGAGCAAGGAGACACGAAACGTTACAATGAATCTGTTGTATGGTATGACTGCGGATGGAGCAACTATTATCCGGCAGACCATTATGCCTTCATGTACAAATGCCGCTCTGCGTTCAACAGCATTATCTATCTGCGATATGCCGATATCCTGCTCCTCAAAGCCGAAGCAAAAATTATGGGAGAGGCTCCCGACCTGAACGGTGCAGCCGACATCATCGACCGCATCCGCAACCGCGCCGGACTGGGCAAACTTCCACAAAGCACCCGCAGCAGTAAAGAAGCATTGCTCCAAGCTTATATGGACGAACGCCGCATGGAGCTTGCCTTTGAAGGACAGCGCTGGTACGACCTTTGCCGCCTCAATAAGGTAGAAGAAGTGATGAACGCCGTTTACGCCAAAGACAGCGGCCGCCATGCACAAGAAAATCTGTTCAATGAGAACTCCTATCTGCTGGCTATTCCCCAAGGAGCCATCGACCAGAACGAAAATCTGATACAGAACCCGGGCTATTAATACTAATGAGTAATATAAAAATCAATTGAATATGAATTTAAGAAATATATTCACTACCGCATTAGGCTGCTTCACCATACTGGCAGCCTGCGGCAATGACAATGACAGTAACATCACCCCTACACCGGAACCCAAGCCAGACCAACCCACGGAAGAGGCAAAGGATGTTACCCTCTATGTAACGAACACCAGTCGTACTTATGATTTGACAAAGTCCGGGCTGGCCTTCGGCACCGGAAGCAACATGTCACCTTCTACCGTGACACTTGACCCTGCCACCCGCTATCAGGAAATGGACGGTTTCGGTGCAGCCATCACCGGCTCTACCGGTTACAACCTGATGCAGATGACACAAGAGAACCGCACGAAGTTTCTGACTGAAACATTCTCGGACAAAGAAGGCTATGGCTTCAGCTATGTACGTATTGCCATCGGTTGTTCCGACTTCTCATTCAGTGAATTCACTTGCTGTGACGAAAAGGGGCTTGAGCACTTTGCCCTTCCGATGGAAGACACCAAATATGTGATTCCTATATTGAAGGAAATTCTGGCAATCAATCCTGCCGTCAAAATAATTGCCGCTCCCTGGACATGTCCGAAGTGGATGAAAGTGAAAAGCCTGGAGGAACGTGTACCCTTTGACTCATGGACCAGCGGACACTTGAACCCCGAATATTACAGAACGTATGGCGACTATTTCGTAAAATGGATACAAGCTTTCGAAAAGGAAGGCATCAAAATCCACGCTGTGACTCCGCAGAACGAACCGCTGAACCACGGTAACTCAGCATCCTTGTTCATGGGATGGGAAGAAGCCCGTGACTTCATCAAGACCGGTCTGGGCCCTGCCTTCAAAGAAGCCGGAGTTACTACAAAGATTTATGTTTTCGACCATAACTACAACTACGACAATCTGGCCGACCAAAAAAGTTACCCTACCAAGATTTATGATGATGCGGAAGCCTCACAATACATTGCGGGCGCTGCCTACCATAATTATGGCGGTAACCGTTCTGAGTTGCTGAATATCCACAAACTCTATCCCAACAAGGAACTGCTTTTTACGGAAACCTCCATCGGTACTTGGAACTCCGGTCGCGATTTGGAAGCACGCCTGCTTAACGATATGGAAGAAATAGCATTGGGAACAGCCAACAACTGGTGCCGCGGCACCATTGTGTGGAATCTGATGTTAGACAGTGACCTGGGACCGGTAAGCCCCTCAGATGGTTCTTGCAAGACCTGCTACGGTGCAGTGGATATTGACAATACAAACTATTCTAAAATTGTCCGTAATTCCCATTATTACCTTATCGGGCACATGTCTTCAGTCGTGAAACCGGGAGCTGTACGTATCGGAACGACCGGTTACACAGCCAACGGAATCACCTACTCCGCCTTCGAGAATACGGACGGTACCTATGCACTCGTATTGGCAAACAACAATGCAGATGCCAAGCGAATCACCGTAAGCGACGGCACACACTACTTTTCCTACGAAGTTCCGGCCAAAGCAGTCGTTTCTTACCGTTGGAAAAAATAAAACTAATAATTTAAACAGAAGATTATAATGAAAAGCTTAAAATACTATCTAATGGCATTGGCAGGCATAGCCATGCTGAATGCTTGCAGCGATGACGATCCGGTTCCCGGCAACCCGACAATGGACTTTCAGGCAGAACCTTCTTCAGCCTTGTTCGGAGACAGTCTGCCTTTTACAATCAAGGCATCGGACGCAGATGTACCCCTTTCCACGTTAAAAGCGCGGTTATACTTCAGCGACGAAATGGTGTCAGAGACTATAATCCGTACAAAAGTAAACGGTCAAGACTATACCGGGAAAATATATGTTCCCTATCTGGCAAATATTCCCAACGGAACAGCTACATTGAAGTTCATTCTGCAGAACATCAATTTCACAATTACAGAAAAAAGCTATGACGTGGCGCTGAGTCGTCCGGACTTCCCCTACCTAACTCTGATTTCCGGAGACCAAGAATACCGCATGGAAAAAGTCGCAGCCAATCAGTATAGCGTGACCGGTGAATTTGCACAAAAAGTGAAAGGTTACATCAAAGCTCCTAAAGTAGGCGCCAACGGGAATGAAATCAACTTCGGATGGAGCAACGGTGCCATTACACAAGGTACCTCCAGTGAAATTACCTTCTCCAATCTGTCAGCTGGAGAATATTCCATCTCCTTCAATACGTTGACTTATGCAGCCGCTCCTTTCGTGAAACTACTGCTGAACGGTTCTGAAATGGAGATGGTGGATGATGACCATTACAGCATCGACCTCAATCTGAAGCAAGGGGACAACATCACTGCAGACATTCCCAACTTCGACCAATATTGGATAGACCCCGACTTCTTCGAAAAGAATGAAGACGGTTCGCTGAAGTTCCTGCCCATCGATGGAACTTATCGCGTCATTGCCAACCTGGCCCTGAATTATCTGGAAGTATTGAAAATGAACGGAACAAGCACCGCCACTCTGAACGATGACGGAACCGGCGCCCTTTGGATTATCGGTGACGGTATCGGTAAACCTTCCGTAGCGACCAATGCCGTAGGTTGGACTACAGAAAAAGGTCTCTGCATGTCACAGATTGAAGCGAAGAAGTATCAGGTAACAGTAGTAGCGGGAGAGCAAATCAAATCTGATGACATCAACTTCAAGTTCTTCCACCAGCAAGGTTGGGGAGGTGAATATAAAAACGATGCCTTGTCTACCACCAGTGACTTAGTATTTATAGGTGACGGTACCAACGGACGTGATGCCGGCAACTTGGGCCTCGTAGAAGGCAAAAGCCTGGAAAACGGTGTCGCTTACCGGTTCACAGTTGACGTAACGGCAGGTGTCTCTTCGGCAGTTCTGACAGTAGAAAAGGTAGAAAGATAGACGGATAACGCAGAAGATTAACTAAATGAGAAAGGGGCTGGCTCTATAAAAGAGTTCAGCCCCTCTTGTTTATGCAGAATATATGTTCCGGATTTAGCTTAAACCTTCTTTCGCCTCTTCTTGTGGAATACGTACCGAAGTGTAAAGCTCAAGAATGGCGGCTATCGTCAGAGACACAATCCATTCATTGCCCCTTGTAAAGAGCATGAATGCCCCCGTAAGCACCAGCAAAAGCGCACCGAATATTTGCTGTCGGCGCAGGCGTTTGACAGTGGGACTTTTACATTTGGACGGAGAATTAATTTGGGCCAAAGCAACCATCGTAGCGCCGATAGTATATATATAAGGTGAAAGAGGCCAGCCCGTGATATAAACGGCAGCTCCTGCCAAGAGCATCACGGCCCCTACTGCGAAAAGGGCGGGTATCAGTTGTTTCATTCTTCTATATCTTCTTCAAATACATAAATATCCTCATTGGGCTTTTTCATCAGATACTTCTCACGGGCAATCCGTTCGATGGCACCGGAGTCGACGGCAAGCTCATTGAGCCGTTCGGTATTCTCCTCGTATTCCTTGCGGTACTTTTCTATTTCATCGCGCAGACGGCTTTCTTCCCGGGCGTAACCCAAACGGCGTACAACACTGTTCTCATCCAGGAACCCGATAATTACAGCAAACAACGCAAGCGTAATCAGATATTTATGCTTGCGGACAAAAGACCAAAGAGAAGCAAGTTTATCCATCTCGTTATCTACTATTTAGCAATTTATCATTCATGATGGAGCTTGTCCATCATATAACTTCACGTCACAAAGATAAGAGGAATAACCGAAAGATTTCTTTTTTTTGTGTACATTTGCACAAAAAGCAAAGAATATCCCAAATATGGAAAACTATATCGTATCTGCACGGAAATATCGTCCCTCGACCTTTGAGTCCGTAGTAGGCCAACGTGCACTGACCACTACCTTGAAGAATGCCATTGCCACCGGAAAACTGGCGCATGCCTATCTTTTTTGCGGTCCAAGAGGCGTGGGAAAAACAACTTGTGCCCGTATCTTTGCTAAAACAATCAACTGCATGAGCCCCACAGCAGACGGCGAGGCATGCAACCAATGTGAATCCTGCACTGCCTTCAATGAGCAGCGCTCCTACAATATCCATGAGCTGGATGCCGCCTCAAACAACTCTGTGGATGACATCCGCCAATTGGTGGAGCAGGTACGCATTCCACCTCAGATAGGCAAATACAAAGTATATATCATTGACGAGGTACATATGCTGTCCGCCTCGGCTTTCAATGCTTTCCTGAAAACACTGGAAGAGCCTCCACGCCATGCCATATTCATCCTTGCCACTACCGAGAAGCACAAGATATTGCCCACCATCCTTTCACGCTGCCAAATATATGATTTCAGCCGGATTGGTGTGGAAGATACCGTAGCACACCTCGCATATGTCGCCTCCAAAGAAGGTATCACTGCTGAACCGGAAGCGTTGAATGTCATTGCCCTCAAAGCAGACGGCGGTATGCGCGACGCACTATCCATCTTCGACCAGGTGGTAAGCTTCACCGGAGGACACATCACCTATAAGAGCGTGATTGAAAACCTCAATGTGCTGGACTATGAATACTACTTCAAACTAACCGGATTCTTTCTTGAGAACAAAATCAGTGACGCGTTGCTATTACTGAATGATGTGCTCAACAAAGGCTTCGACGGCAGCCACTTCATCACCGGACTTTCATCCCACCTACGTAACTTGCTTGTCAGCAAAGACCCGGCGACACTGCCGTTGCTTGAAGTCGGCGCAAGCATCCGCGAACGTTACCAGGCACAAGCACAGCAATGCCCCCTCCCTTTTCTTTACCGTGCCATGAAGCTCTGCAACGATTGTGACCTGAACTACCGTGCCAGTAAAAACAAACGGCTACTGGTAGAGCTCACTCTGATACAAGTGGCACAACTGACCGCCGAGGAGGACGACGGTGCCAATGGGCGCAGCCCTAAACAAGCTATAAAACCCATATTCACGCAGCCTGCCGCCGCTCAGCAGCCACAGGCCACTGCTGCCATGCCCCAACAAACCGTACAGCCGGCAGTACAGACAAACAGCACTCCCCAACCTGCTGCCACGCAGCATAGTAATGCAACAACTCCACATGCTACACCTACTGCCGTATTAATGGCGCAAGGGAGAGAAGAGAAAAAAATTCCGGTCATGAAAATGTCCGGATTAGGGGTATCCATCAAACGCCCCCATATAGAAGAGGAACAAAGAAACCCTTCATCTAACCCTACTGCCGCCCACCAAGCAGCACAACCGGAAGAAGACTACATCTTCAATGAAAGGGATTTGAACTATTACTGGCAGGAGTATGCCGGACGTATGCCCAAGGAGCAAGTAGCCATAGCCAAGCGTATGCAGAACATGCGCATCACTTTAATAAATGACACAACTTTTGAGGCTGTGGTAGATAATGAAATCGTTGCCAAGGAATTTACCGGCATGATACCCACTCTGCAAAATTACCTACGTACCCGGCTAAAGAACCGCAAAGTCACCATGACTGTCCGGATTAGTGCTCCTACCGAAAAGGTACGTGCCTATGGACGCGTTGAAAAATTCCAGATGATGGCACAAAAGAACAGTGCACTGTTACAACTAAAAGAAGAGTTTGGTTTGGAACTCTATTAATCCCTTCCAATCTCCTGCATAAAGTTGCTAACAAATTGACTATAAAGGAGAAAAAAAGCATCTATTTAATTTTTTATTTACTCGTTTATATTTATTTTTGCCAATAATAAACAAAAGAGGCAAACAAACATTTGAGAACAAAAACAATTATATGGATGCTATTGGGGCAGATACTGTATACTTCTGTCTTATCGGCACATACAATAGCCAATCAAGAAAAGCAGAGTATTCTGCAATCATTGGTCAAAAGACAAGTTCTCTATGATGACTCTATATCCATAGACAGTGTCATTGCGTGGAGTGAGCAACTTCTTCCCATCCTACAATCAAATGAAGATAGAACAACATATTTTCTATTACAACTTCAATTGGCCAATGCCTATACATTGCGCGGCGATATCAGCTTAGCAACGAACCGGGCACAACTTATGTACGAAGAAGCTAAAGCCACAGACTACCAATTTGGTATGGTAGTGGCCAACCAGGCCATTGGAGACGCCTATAATACAATAGCCAACATGGGAGATAAAGCCCTGGAATCATACCAGGATGCTTTGACTGAACTATCCAACATTTCAGACCAGCATCCATATAGGGCACAGCTTCTTTTAAAAATGTCCAACGTTCTGCAACGGAAAGGACGTCTGGAAGAAGCGGAAAAAATCCTGGAAGAGCTGGAGAAAATATTATATCAGGAGCCTGACTACCCGACAGACTTCTTTTTCTGCATCGAAAAGACGAATTTTGCCATTTCCCATGGACACCTCTCACAAGACTATCTTGATGAAGCAAACATCTGGCTCCACAAAATGGACTCCATTTACCAACTGCACCCAGAGAAGTTCTATCGGTTTCACTTGGATTATACCACTGCCGCCTACTATAGAGCCATGGGAAATTGGGACAAACAATACTGGAAACAAGCTCTGGACATCTACTCCAAATTGCAAGCAGAATACTCCGGTAATAAACGCTCCACGTATTACCGCTGGACTTCGCTGGAAAAAATCTATCTCTGTAAAATACAAGGCATGGCCATGGAAGCCTGCCGAATCTATCAGGAATTGTATCCTCCTATAGATACACTGGCTTCACAAAGCTATATCCGGCAAATCAATACGATAAAGGCAAAATACCAGGTAGATAAGATAGAGACGGCCAGCAATAACGAATACAATAAAATCATAACCAGCATATTGGTAGGAACGATGGCATTAGTAACGTTATTTGTTCTACTTGCCATCCTACTCAAAAGGCAGCGGGAAAAGGTGAAGCTCTCCACCCAAAAACTGGCAACATCACGGATAAATGCCGAAAATGCCATGCGTGCAAAAAGCGTGTTCCTCTCGAACATGAGCCACGAAATCCGTACCCCGCTCAATGCATTATCGGGCTTTTCATCCCTATTGACGGAAGAGGGACTGGACGATGAGACACGCCGTCAGTGCAATGAAGTTATCCAACAGAACTCAGAACTATTGCTGAAGCTTATTAACGACGTGATAGATCTATCGAGTCTTGAATTCGGCAAACTGCAATTCTGTATTGCACAACATGATGCCGTAAGCATCTGCAGAAACGTGATAGATACCGTGAACAAAGTGAAACAGACACAAGCTGAACTTACATTCACCACCGAGCTGGAAGAAATGCCCATCGAGACTGACGACTCACGCCTGCAGCAAGTCCTGATTAACCTACTGATAAATGCTACCAAATTTACCCCACAAGGCAGCATTGTCCTAAAGCTGGAAAAAGAAACGGACGACACCGTACTATTCACCGTAACAGATACCGGTTGCGGCATTCCCAAAGACAAGCAAGCCAACATTTTCCAACGTTTTGAAAAGCTGAATGAGAATGCTCAAGGCAGTGGGTTGGGGCTCTCCATATGCCAACTTATCATAGAGCATATCGGCGGACAAATATGGATTGATTCAGAGTATGCCGAAGGCTCACGCTTCTGCTTCACCCACCCCATAAGCCAGACAGGCAGAAAGGAGAATAAGAAATGAAACAGATATTTACATTGCTCATTGCCTTATGCTGGCTGTTACCGTCCGCACACGCAGATGTGCGACGGACAGAAGCCAAGGATAGCCTGCTACGTATATATCTTGCCTCCCCAGCCGATACCACCAGATTGGAAACCCTATATCAGATAGCACTGCTTGACCAACTGTCACCGACATTCATCTATTACGAGAACAAATTACTGGAAGAGGCCATCGCCCAGAAAAATATACCTTACCAGAGTGCGGCCATATATGCGCACATTATTTATTACTACAACCTACTGGACCAAAAACATGCAGAACAATGGCTGAAGAGGCTCGAACAGTTGTCTGAAGAGCACAACTACTACCGTCATTACTTCAGAGGCAAAAAGATGATGATAGAATTCTATGTCATCAGCCAGAAGATTGAATTAGCCCTCAAACAAGCACAAGACATGTACGACAAGGCTCAAAGTCTTGGCAACCATGACGGTATGCGCGAAGCATGCCTATGCCTGATGACTGGATATTTCAATACCTTACGTTACAAAGAAGGAATCACCTACCTAAACAAGGCTTTTGAACTGACAAGTCCGGATTCCTCCCTTGCCACTCAGATTGATTTATTGACAAAAGCGGTACTGGCTTACTCATATCTGCATGACAATGACAACATGTTCCGGTATCTGGAGGAACTCAACAATGCAAAAAACAGATTGCAGGAAGAAGGCACCACCGTACTGACAAACGGCTATACCAATTTGTATCTGCTCATAGATTTACAATACGCCCTTTACTATACCCGCCTTCAACGTCCTGCGGAAGCATGGGAATATTTGCAGAAAGCAGAGCGGCATCTCAGTACATCTTCATTTCTTCCTTATCGGTTGATACGTTTGGCAGCATATGCCGAATATTACCAACTGACAAAAGAATACGACAAAGCTTTGGTTTATTTAGAAGACGCCATTGAACTTGTAACCCCTATTTCACTGGAT
>QWBY01001486.1_pt1 | contig 14304 bp, 13 predicted proteins | sample 1972471 | NCBI WGS metagenome assembly QWBY01 (sample SAMN09866722, study PRJNA288562) | Human gut metagenome isolate term6_stool, whole genome shotgun sequencing... | reverse complement strand
CGAAGAACAGGATGCAGAACACCACGAACAGCAACAGGGGGACCAGGGCGAAGAGATTCGTACCATGAAACTCTACGTCAAATTTTTTCTTTTCCATACCAACTCTCCTTTTGTTGTGGGGACAGCGGCCCATCCGCTGTCGTTAAAAAAATAGTAGCAAAAAGGATTTTTCCAGTATGTAAAATGCATTACATTTTTTCGCTTTCTCCATTTCGGCCCATTTGCGGCGGCGATTTTTGTAGATAAATGACAATTTTCGGCGGTTTCGTTTCGTTTTGAGAAAAATCAACCCGTCGGAATGGTGAGAATTTTTTGTTTCGTCTGCTTTATCGTTGTAAAACGCTGCACTTTCCGCCGGAATGCATGCCGCGGCAAGCTCTCTCTCAAAATCTTAGCAAAATCTGAATGGGTGGAACAGACACCGTTCTGTGTGGGTATTCGCAAAATTGCGCGAATGAGTGTATATCGTGAACTATATATGGGTAGCACTGTGGTGTGAGTATAACGCCGCAGCAGGCGGATGTCCAGTGTTTTTCCAGAATTTTCCTGTGGCAAATCCTTCCGGTGTCAAGGAGAATCCCGGGGTGCGGAAAATCTCCGTATCCACACGTTCCGGAGAAATATAGAGGAATTTATAATTACCGAAGATGCAATTCTCAAGAGCAGTGAGAATCTCCTGCCGTGTCATGCCTGAATAGATGGCAAGCGCCTTGATGCCGCGTTTACGTAGGTTTTGCACCTGATCTTTCATCAGGGCGATGAGAGGAGTAATGACAATGCAAATCCCTTCCTGGGCGAGAGCAGGCACTTGAAAAGTGATGGACTTACCGCCTCCGGTCGGCATAAGTCCCAGTGTATCTTTGCCTTCGCCGATACTGGTGATGATCTCCTCCTGCAAGTCGCGGAAGGAGTCATATCCCCAATATTGCTTTAATATCTCCTGATACTTATTCAATCGGCTTTATATCCTCGATTTGAAGTTGTACTTCACCACGCTTGTGCGTGTTTTCTTCAATGGTGTAACAGATGTCGAACGAGCGTTTCGTTTTGATATAACGTACGTGTGAGCTCTGTCCGAACGCGATACCGTTCATTACATTATTCGATTTATTATCGACCAGTTCGAGTTTGATATGTTCCTGATCGCGTCCCACCACTTTACTTGTTCCGTAATCATAAACATGATGAGTGCAGAAAATAGGTTTCGTGTTATCAGGACCGAAAGGATTAAACTTTTTCAGGTCGCTGAAGAACTTGGATGAAATATCCCTGAAATCTATTTCAGCATCAATCTCGATAACGGCACTGGTTTGTTCCGGTAAGATATGCTGTGAAACGTATTCTTCGAATCGTTTGGTAAAGGCATTCACGTTTTCCACTTTCATCGACAGTCCGGCGGCGTATGTATGTCCCCCGAAGTTTTCCAGCAGGTCGCGGCAATGCTCGATTGCTTTATATACGTCAAAGCCGGAAACTGAACGTGCGGAGCCTGTTGCCATATCATCCGTCCGGGTCAGTACCACGGCAGGGCGGTAGTACACTTCTGTCAGACGGGAAGCTACGATACCAATCACTCCTTTGTGCCATTCTTCGTTGTAGAGCACGATGGAGCGGCGATCGGCTAATCCTTCCAGATTGGCAACGATGTTGTTTGCCTCTTCCGTCATACTCTTGTCGAGGTCTTTCCGGGTTTCGTTGTATTGGTTGATTTGTCCGGCTTTCTCAAGCGCTATCGAGAAATCTTTTTCCGTCAGCAGGTCTACGGCTTCTTTTCCGTTTTGAATACGTCCTGATGCATTGATGCGCGGTCCGATTTTAAACACAATATCGCTGACGGTGATTTCCTTTTCAGAAAGTCCGCATACGTCGATAATAGCCTTCATACCAATGCTCGGGTTACTGTTCAGTTGCTTCAGACCGTGGTAGGCGAGGATACGGTTTTCACCCATAATCGGAACGATGTCCGATGCAATACTCACAGCTACAATATCCAGCAAAGGAATCAGGTGGTGGAACTCGATACCGTTACTGATAGCGAATGCCTGCATAAACTTGAAACCGACTCCACAACCGGAAAGGTGAGTGTACGGGTACGTATTGTCCAGGCGTTTGGCGTTCAGAATAGCTACGGCAGGCGGAAGCACATCATCCGGTACATGATGATCGCAGATGATGAAATCAATCCCTTTCTCTTTGGCATAAGTGATTTCTTCTACTGCTTTAATTCCACAATCGAGTACAATAATCAGTCCTACACCGGTTTCTGCGGCGTAGTCCACTCCTTTTTTAGAAATGCCATACCCTTCATTGTATCGGTCGGGTATGTAATAATCAAGGTTCGAATAGAACTGTTGAATAAACTTGTAGACCAATGCTACGGCAGTAGTACCGTCTACGTCATAATCTCCATAAATTAGAATACGTTCTTTCTTTCCCATCGCCCTGTTCAGACGTTCTACTGCAATATCCATATCCTTCATCAGGAACGGATCATGCAGGTCGGGCAATTGCGGGCGGAAAAACTTCTTGGCATCTGCTGCCTTTGTAATTCCCCGCTGCACCAAAAGTTGTCCAAGTATCGGGCTAATCCCTAGTTCTTGGGCCAATGTCTGGCTTGTCTCTGCCTGTTCGGGTGTAATGGGTCGATAATTCCATTTGTGATTCATTTTATATATTGTTTTTTCTTTTTCTGTTCTCAAGGGTTGAAAAGGCACTTCTTTCCAACAAGGGGTAAAAGTACGAAAAAAAGCGGAAGTGTATAGTAGATAAGACGAAAATATTTCAAGGCTGTAGAAAACAGAGGTTTGATAAAGGTAGCTTTTTTACTTGTGAAAGATATGGGATGCTGACAAGCAAGTGTGAAACTCTATTCTAACTAACTTGTCCTGTGGTCAGTTCTTTTTTTAGAAAGTCGTACACGTAACCGGCACTTTGGTAATAAAGTCCCGTAGTCGGATCACTCAAACGCTCAAAGGTGTCGGAATTGTAGTAGATTTCCATTGCTTGCGTCATATTATACTGCCATTCCTCCATGAGTATCCGTATGATTTCACTACTTAAATCTTCAATCATACATTCTATTTGTGTATTCGTCAGCTTCATAGTTTCTTTAGGTATGAAAGGGCATGTTCAGTGCCGAAGTAATATTGTATGGTCAACCCGTTGGCATATTTTAGTTCTTCAATCAATCTGCTCATTGAAATGTCTCCCATGCTGTAACGACGTAACTGATAGGTTACTCCGTCGTCGGCAATAGGACCAATGACTATATCGTAAGTGTGTGCAGGATGTGTATGGCTACGGTCGCGGTTGAGTAAAACGAACTGTGCCCATTCTTCACAGTAATCATCGAATATTTTTATTTGCAGATCTGAAGTCTTTATTATTTGATCTTCCAGTTCGAAGATGGTCACACATGGCTCTCCGGATTGTAATTGATCGGTTTTTTGTTTGGCTAAGGCATGTGCCTGTTCATAACCGGGAGAAAGATAAAATCCTTGGCCAAAGTCTTTGAAGGGCTTTGAACGAGATAGGTCCGGCTTGTCTATTTCCATATTTGAACCATGGTATAGCTTCATTACAGTTGTCCTCCATTTCTACGGCATACCATTGATAAAGCTTCAATAGAATCTTCGAAAGATTGTGTGTGCATTACTTCATAGTGTTTTTGTAAAAAAACAAGGCCTTTAAAACGATTCAAATAGTTGAATGCCTGTTTTTGCTTGATTTGATAAGTCGCTGCGAACTCTGCGATTAAAGCTACAGTAAAATTCAATTTGTTTTTCTCTATGCGAGACATCATGGTTCTCCTTTCTTCATTTGTATTACCTTCCGAAAACAAAGATAGGAAAAACTCTGCAATATCAAAAATAAGAAGCTATTAAAAGTTGACTTAAAGCTCTGTTGCTCACTCTGAATTAGATGCAGTCAGAAGATATGGATTATCTGGATAGTAAAAAAGGGAGGTAGAGAAAATGGAGCGAGCGGAAAGTTACAGGGATTTTTGGATGAATGGCGATTATTAACTAGCTTTAGCGGCCTAAATGATTCATTTCTCTATCTATGATAAAAAGAAACTTGTTAATTGCTATCTTGATTTTATGTTCTATCGGAACATTGAAAGGGCAAACCGCATCCGATTCTTTGGCAATCGTATCTGCCCAATGGAAGGTGGAAAGTCCTCAAAAAGGACTCATTTATAAGTATGCTTCTATCCCCCGATTGTATCAGGGACCCCAGTCTGTTAGTCTGATAGAAGTTGATCCCGGTGCAGGCTTGAAAGTTGATGTTGCCGTTTCGGATAAAATGAAAGAAACAAGTAAGATTGCTTCTGAATATAACGCCATTGCAGCCATTAATGGCTCCTATTTTGACATGAAACGGGGAAACTCGGTCTGTTTCCTGAAGACGGATCGCCAAGTTATTGATACAACGCTGCAGAGTGAGTTTAAACAGCGTGTCACAGGAGCCATTAGTGTGCGCAAAAGGGGAATGAAATTAATTCCTTGGAACAAACAGATAGAAAAGAATTATAAAGGCAAAGCAGGTACGATACTAGCTTCCGGTCCGTTAATGTTGAAAGACGGACAGGTTTGTGATTGGAACTCGTGTGAACCGAATTTTATCCGGACGAAGCACCCTCGTAGTGCTGTTGCTACTACTAAGGATGGAAAAATACTGTTGATAACGGTAGACGGGCGTTTTCCTGAACAAGCAGGAGGAGTGAATATTCCGGAATTGGCACATCTGATCCGGGTTTTAGGAGGTGAGGATGCATTAAATTTGGATGGAGGTGGATCTACTACTCTTTGGTTGTCCGGTGCATCGGATAATGGAGTCGTTAATTATCCTTGTGACAATGGGCGGTTTGACCATGCCGGAGAACGGAAAGTTCCTAATATTCTTTATATAACGCATCAATAACGTTTCCATTATTCATCATTGTATTTAAGGTCTTTCAGTGCATAGATTAAGACTTTTCAGTGCAGAAACTAGTGATTTTTTATGCAGTCGGGTAGTTGTCCCGTTGTAACGGGACAATGGGCACTTTATAAAAAGACGAATGTCACCTTATAGGGTGACATTTATCATTTTATAAGGTGACTAGCTATCTTCAAAAGGATGAAAATTGCTAAAGATACAAAATTAATTAGTGAAAAGCAATAGTAGGGTAAGAAATTTATCTGTATTGCAAACAGACTTAGAATTCAAATCCGAATCTAGCTCCTACTCCATGTAACTCCCATGTATCATTCCAACTGTTATGATAATAATGCCCTCCATAGCTGTAACTATAATCCGTTGTGGCGTCATAATCTTGGAAGTTATACATCAAAGCTAAATTCAAGGCCTTTTTCCCTTTTAAAGAAAAACGTACTCCTACTCCTATTGAAGCATACGCTCCTTCTATGTCTCCTACAGCATATCCGGCTTTTACGTCGGCGAACGGAGTCACTTTTTTGTTGATGAAGTTAGCTCTGAAGTTAGCATAGATGGGGGCTGCATAAAGATCTGCATCGGTATAGTAGTTGAAAGCAACGCCACCACCTACAAAGAAATAATTGTTGAATTGATAACCATGTGTGGTTGATAATTCAATTTTAGAGGCATTGTAGTCGCTCACATCGCCAATATATGCAAAGTCTACGAAACCCTTATAGCCTTTTAATGTATTTCTTGCGGCTTTGCGGTCGTTGGTATCCTTACGATAATCTCTTGTGTACCGCTCTTCTTTTGTGATTTTAGTCACATCACTCATCTGACAGATGATGAGGCTGCCATCACCTGTTTTGATTTTTAAAGAGACATTGGGCACTTGTTCAATGATTACTCCTTTAATAATGCTGCCATTCTTTAAATACACTACTTCTGTGTAATTCTGTGCTGCGACATACGTACTGATACTTAATAATAAGGTCAGTACTAATTAGTAGTTTTCTCATACTTGTATTTTTATTGTTTATAGTTTCTTGAGTGCGCTATAGATAGAGCCTGCCCAATAGTTGCGCAATCCGAAACCACGTGCCTTGCCGTCGGTAATCCATTCTTCAATGATTTCCTTTGTTTCGGTATTGAAGAATACGACTTCATACGTACCTCTATTGTTTGATTTGTCCAGGAACTGTGCGATAAACACCATACCTACTCCGGGTGTTTTCTGGATAGGCAATGCGTTGATGGCTGCTTTGATTTGCTCTTTACTAAGAGTATATTCTCTTTTAGCAGTCATTAGCTCGGTCAGGTCGATGTTTTCGTTCACCTGATTAACGGCATCCAGTGAAATCTCTGTCACTTCTTTTTTCAATTGTTTTCCTACGTTATACTTCTTAGCTTCTGTGATGAACAGTTCATTGATACGTCTGAAAGCATCTTTGAATTGTGCCGGTGATTCATCTGCACCGAAAATTTTTACTTGGGAGTAGTCTACCCCATAGAACTTAATAGACTGAATGTCTTTCAATGCACTCTTGCCTTGTCCGAAACAGAACAGGCTCGTGCTCAAGAATAAGAATAGAATAAGTTTTTTCATATACGTTAATGTTAAAGTGATATAGTTGGTTACTAACTTCCAAAAGTAGAAAATAATTATCGTAAATCAATGAATTTTATCGTTTTTCGACTCATTGGAGGCATTTGTATCTTGGCTATGTACTCTGCCGATTCAAAATTGATGCTTGGCGCCACTCTGACTTTCGAACGGAACAGATCTTTAATCTCTTTGGCAAAGGCTTCGCTACGGTTCTCGCTTCCGATACGAATCAGAATCTCATCCGTTCCCAATTCATTGGTATAAACTTCAATGATATAGTTTTTTACCGAAGGTATATTATCCAGAATGTCGAATAATGCAGGCGGATACAACGTCGTTCCTTTGTATTTAATCATTTGTCCTTTCCGGCCGAGGATGGAGCTTAGGCGGATGGTATTTCTCCCGCAACCACAGGGATCGGTGTGGTGGTAACAAATATCACCTGTTTTGAAACGGAGCAACGGCATACCTTTGACTCCGAGCGTCGTGATCGTCACTTCCCCTGCTTCTCCCTCTTCCACAGGACGATTGTTATCATCCAGAAACTCTACAATGATAAGTTCCGGTTGCAAATGCCCTCCGTGGAATTCATTACACTCGGTAAAGGACGACTGCATTTCGGTGGAGGCATAAGTGGAATACAACTGCAAGGCAGGCCATTTATCGTGTATTTTCTGTCCGAGCGTATTCAACTGGAATTCCTGATTGCGCAATGCTTCTCCGATACAGATGCACTTCTGCATGGAACAGGTATTATGGTTGATATGATTCTTTTCGGCAAACTCTATCAGTTTGATAAGGAAAGAGGGGACTACCATTCCACAAGTCGGATGTATCCGTCGAATTGTGTCCCATTGCAGTTCCGGGATGCCGTTGCCTACACGGATCACTCCCATACCCAGTTCGCGGGCTCCCATATAATATGCCAAGCCTGCCATGAAACGGCGGTCGATGGTAGTCATCAATTGAAGAATATCTTGCTTGGTGCATCCGGTGGTGGTGAAAGATAAGTATTCGTTGTAAGAAAGACGGTCCAGGTCTTCAGAGGTGAGAACGAAAGTGACCGGATCTCCCAATGTGCCCGAAGTCGTCACATAGTCGATAATTTTCTCTTTGTCTACGCAGATGAAATCATCGTTATGGAGTTGCAGGTCCGTCTTGGTAGTGACGGGGATCTGTTGTAAGTCTTCAATCGTCTTTATTTGATTGATATCAATGTGATGTTCGGCAAACATCTGTTGATAGAACTTGGAATGTGCTTGCAGGTAGGCTAACGCTTTGGCTAACTGTTCTTCCTGATAGCTTTTGATATCTTCCGGTGAGCGGAACTGAATTTCAGGATTCTTTTCCATCTTTGGATTGTTTTTGAATTTTCTGTTGGATACGTTCTTTCTCTTGCAACTTGGGAATGGATTTCTTCAATGCCTGTTGCCAGTATGCAATGGCCTGTTTAGATTGCTGCATGGCCTCGTAGTAATCTCCTATTACTTCATATACATAGTATAGGGAAGGATTGGAGGCTTGGTATGTTTTTAAAACAGATTCCTCTATCTGTTCCTTTTTTCTGATTTTCTTCAATAAAAGCGGAGTCAGTTTCTTATACGTGAGAAGATGCTGGAACTCCGGTGTGTCGATGAATTTATCTTCCGGAATGGTCAGGTCGGAACTGTATATTTCGTGTTGCCAATCAATCGTGTCTTTGAATATCTTATTCAGGTCATAGGCTACGTATTTCCCACATTGCCAGGGAGAGGTCGATACCCACATCAGCCGTTTCTCCGGTTGGAAGATGACGGAATGATGGGCAATAAACTGATTGATGGTCATTTCGTTGGCCAGTCCCAGGTCTGTGTTTTGCAGGCCTTTGTGGTCACGCAGGATAGAGGCGGCTTTGGAGACATCGATCGGAAGATCCTCATTAATGAGTTCCGTTAATCGTGCAAAACGGTATGGGCTGTCGGAAGTGCGGATATTTTCCATGTTTCGTTCGTCCTTGCTGAATTCTTCCGATTGGTAATGGTTGGTGCAGATGAGCCGATTGGCTTCTTTTCCGGTGAAAAGCACAGTTTTCTCCGGAGATTTCTCGATAATCGCGGCTTTGCCATCTTTGGCAGAACCTATCAATATGGATTCGGAGACGAATGTTTCCCGTTTTTTGGCGATGGCAAAGGCTTCATCAATAGTGGCTGCATATTGCAGAATCTCTCTGGTCAGGATGGAAATGGGGGTAGCGGAACCTGTCGGGACAGCAGATTTGGCAGCATTAATTGTCACGGTAAGACCTGTCTCGTTCATGCCGGATAACACTCCTATCATACCCGGCCATCCCACGGAAGCAAACCTGTATCCTTGCTCCGGTACATAAAAAGCCACCTGCTTGTTCTCTGCGAAGGCATCTCCTACGTAGAAATCGAAGTTACGTCCGATCAGCAGGGATGAATCTGCACTTTGTGTTCCCCAAGTGGCGAACGAACTGCATCCCACTAACATATAATCTTGCATGGCATGTCCCAGGTCGTGTGCCGAATGGTAATTCAACTGGCGTTCGTAAGGAGTGCCGATGAAGTCGTATTCATGCGTACATGATAGCGAGATTCCGTAGATCTCGTCGCGGTATTCTTCGAGGACGTTCTCACCCAGATTACGGTTGAATAATACAATGAAGAACCGGAGGAATTTCAGATAACTGTCTGAAGGAACAATCTCACGAATCTGATCCACGAACACTTTCTCTTGATGGTGGAGCAGGTCGGAAGACAGTTGCCCGATAGCTTCTCCTCTCTGGAAAGCATCCCCTTTCACAAACAATTCCCATAAGCCGCTGTCGCTGTGCCGGAGAAAGTTATCTCCATAATGCCGGAGGTGGAGACTGTCTATATCAATCACTTTGTCTGTGGTCATGCTTTGCTCATGTTTGGGCGTTTGCATATCCGCAGAAAAGTAGAGATAGCTGATTCCGGCTATCAATAGAACAATGAGCGACAGGAAAAGGAAGCCCGTGTATTGGAGTGTCTTTTTGACTATTCTATGCATTTCCTACTTTTTTAGCCAGATATTCTTGTCCTACAAACTCCGCACAAGTCAGCATGGCAGTTAGTGTTACCCCTAATGCACCATGCACATTCAGGTTTTGCCCGGTGAAAAAGAGATTTCCCAAGCGGCTTCTTGTAGATACGAAACCAATTTGCGGACATTTATAATCTTTGATGATCCCATACGCGGAACCATCCACTGTTCCTGTATAGTCCCGATAGCTTAATGGAGTAGTGTCATACATCTCTTCTATGTTTTCTGAAAGGTCAATGCCATGTCCTCGGATGAAGCGGAGAATCTGTTCTGCTTTCTCCTTTTTGAAGGATTGATAGTCTTCTCCCCGATGTTCGGGAGTCGTGTCCTTCCAGGCAGACAGTTCATCTATATACATAGGTGTCAGGATGGAAATGACACTGGCATATTGACTGTCCTCGGAAGACGCTTGCATGGAAATCATACAGTTGGTGGTCCGTCCCGGATAGAGCAGTTTGTCATACCACACTTTATTGTTCGCATGCAGATACAGGTTGCGGTTCTGATAGGGAGTGCTTCTTTTCTTCATTATCAGGTAGAGCGTAAAGATGCCGTAGGTGTTTTCCAACGAACGGATGCGGGAAATATAGGCATTCTTGATGCTACGGTTTTTATCCAGTATCTCCAATGTCCGTTGGGGATGCATATTGGAGATGACGAAGTCGCTTTCCAGTCGCTCTTCTCCATTGATGATAACCCCTTGTACCTTTTCGTTTTCAACGATGATGCGGGTGGCTTCACTGTTATTGAGCACGGTCCCTCCGTTTGCCCGGATTACATTGATTAGCTCCAGACTGACTTGCATACTTCCGTCTACAAAACGGTAGGCGCCTTCAATATAGGAGTGATTAATCATGGCATGCTGGTAGAAAGTGGAGACATCTTTCAAACCTCCGTAGAGTAAAGCTGAACCTGCCAGTACATTTCGTAAGGCGGGGTCCGGAGTGATATCCGCAATCAGGTGGGCGGCAGAGGTACAAAAGTATTTCATACCCTCCAAAGCGAGTGTGCCTTGTTTCAGGTGGTCTACGCTAATCAGGTTTCCGACAGCTTGAAGCTGTTCGGCATAGCATTTCAAGTTTTCTTTCTCATGCGGGAAGGAACGGCAGATGGTTTCAATAAACTGCGGGTATCCCATTGCATAATCGTATGTTTTTCCTTTATAGTAGATCGTATCAAAAGCAGCATCGTCCAAGCGTTTTATTTTCAGCTTGTCCATGATACCGAAATAGCGGAAATACTGGTTCATCACTTGACCCTCATCCAGGCTTCCTACATAATGAATACCCGTATCCAACAGATGCCCTTTTCGTTGGTAAGTCTGGAAGCATCCGCCGAATTGCGCATTTTTTTCTACTACGCATACGTTGAATCCCTCTTTGCTAAGAATCGCTCCGCATTCCAGTCCGCCAAGGCCGCTGCCGATAATGATGATGTCATATTTGCTCATACTAGTTCGGTTTTCTAAATATGTAAATGGTGTTTGATGTATATTTGTCATTAGGAATGATTTCGACAGCCATTCCACAGGCGACTGCTATTTCCCGTAATTGGGTTTCAGTGGTGAAATACAGCTCTCCGGTCGTCCGGTTGAAGTTGAAAATACGGGTGGATAGTAATTCCGTGAACCGGGTTAACCGGTGCTTGGAAGCGTTGGCTGAATTTCCGTCGCGTATGATAATCATTCCTTGTGAACGCAAGCGACCGGCACATTTCAACAATAGGGTTTGTTGATGTTCGTAGCTCATATAGTGAAGCATGTCGTTCAGGATAAAGACATCACTTTCCGGCAGAGGATATTCCAATGCATTGCCATGCTTGAACTGGAGATGCTCGTTGCGTAACCATCCGTGCTGCGCCAGCGCTATCTTGTCTTCATCGTAATCAATACCCAGGATTTCCCGGTCCTCGGAAAGCAGAGACAGCATATAGCATAACGGGCCGAAGCCGCAACCGATGTCTGTGATTTGCCCTTGGACGGGAATCAACCGGTTGAATAGCCGATAATTCTTTTCCATCTTTACTTTAATACGGATATACCATTCTACGACGGGACCTTTATAGATATAGTTCTGGATAAGAGCTTCGTAGAACGCCGGATTGTCCGTCGTGTTCTGTTCACGGCAGATACGGGCATAAACCTCTTTCATGTAAGCGGATATGCGTTTGGTACGCTCCTGATAAGTACTTCCGAAAGACAGATCGTCTAGTGGTATACGGGGAAGTATTTCTGTATAGATGATTCCTTTCCGGATATTGAAAGGCTGTGCTTTGGCAATGATTTTGTTATTACCGTAAAGCAGGATCGGCAGAATATCCAGTTTCAATGCTTCTGCCAGATAGAATGCTCCTTTGTGGAAACGTTTCATCTTTCCGTTATAGGTACGTGTGCCTTCCGGGAAAATGGCGATGGAGTAGCCCTCCTTCACTTTTTTCCGCATCCGTTCCATGTATTGCTCGTATCCTTCGCCTATATAATAGAAGTCGACATAACGAATGATGGCTCCGAAGAAAGGAGAGTGCCATACCCAATGGTTGGTTACCATCAGGATTTTAGATGAAAGAGACAGCAATACCAGAATGTCGATGAACGACTGGTGGTTGGCAATGATAATTGCCGGATGCCGGAAGCGTTCGTTGGCTTTGTTGATATGTTCTTTTTTGACGGCGGTGGCCAGTAGCAAAATTCCTTTGCAGGTGATTTGTATCAGGCGGCACACCAAACGCTGCTTGCTGCTTTTGCGCACAGGCACCGGATAAAGCAGAATAATCAATATACGGAGGACGATGCAGCCGATAAAGAAAAGCAGGAAGAGCAACACGGTACGTATCAATCCGATAAGCGTATAAGGCGGTAATCCTTTGGAAGCGGGGCCTGCGATGAAGAACCGGAAAATGAGTGGCTGAATGGTATAAGCCACCAGTACCACTGCTATCATACCCAGAATGGAAATCAGGGAAATGGATTGCAAAGCCGGGTGTTTGGCAAACACAAGTGCTCCCATACCGACCACTGTGGTGAAGGCGGAGAAGAAGATGGCTGTTTTATGGGAATTCAACACCTTCTGACCTGTACGGTATTTGTTTTGTAGCCCGTCCATAATGAAGATACTGAAGTCATCTCCAATGCCAAAGATAAAGGTGGACAGGATGATGTTGATAATATTGAACTCAATCCCCAGAATTCCCATCAATCCCAAGATGATTACCCAGCTGATTAGCATTGGGAGAAAGCTCATCAGGGTAAGTTCGATACGTCCGTAGGAGAACCATAGTGCAAAGAATATGAGGAAAGAAGAGATGTACAGAATCAGGTAAAAGTCGTCATTGATGGCCGATACCCATTTGTTGGCAAAATAGGAACGGTCGAAGATGACTACATTCGGGTCTTTATTAAAGTTCTGGTACACAGCTTCCTTATTCGGTTCGCTGATCCGTATCTGGCTGATAAGCATGGTGATGGAATCGGCAGAGGTTTGCCATTCATTCAATAGCTTGCCGGATAAATCGTCTTCTTGCGCGGTGTAATGATATTCACCGAAAGGCTGGTTCATCCATTGATAAAAAGGTTCGAAGCTTCCCGGGCGGAAACGATATTCGGCGGCAACTGTTTCCAACTGTTCACGGACTTGTTGCTGTTTTTCATCCGTCCAGTAATCTTTCCATTTCTTCAGGCGTTTTTGCTGCTCTTGCGGAGAGATCAGAAACTGTGAGGCGGAGGCATACTCTTTGATGAGTCCCTGCTCTTTCAGTATAGATAACTTCTGATTGGTTGTTGCATAAGTTTCGGTAGCCTGATTCATGTCTTTTCCCACACTGACAAAAAGCACGGTCTTTTCGTCGTTGTCGAAGAGTTGCAGTAATTTTTCTTCTGATTGTTGGAGATGGCGGGGCTCATAGTTGAGACTCATCATATCGTTGTTGAAGCCCACCTTTTGCGAAGTAAACAAACAGATTACTGTAATGAGGAGGATGCCGCCTACCAGCCATTTATTCTTTTCGTAAGAATAAGCATTTATTTTCTCGATGATGCGTAGTATGCGTCCCTGTTTGACGTCTGCCTGTCCTTTCAGAAAATGAGGCAGGTAAATGAGGCAGAAGAGGGTAGTGCCCACCAATGCCAGAGAGGCAAACAATCCGAAGTCGCGTAACAGATCGGAACTGGTGAATATCAATCCCAGAAATGCGCCGATAGTGGTGAAACTACCTACCGTAAGCGGATAGGCTATCTCTTTAATAAGTTGTTGAACGGTGGAAACATGGTTCTGGTGTGCCAGCATGTGAATGGAATAGCTTAGTGCAATACCCATCACTGCCGAACCAGCTCCCACTGCAATGGCGGAGATACTTCCTTTGATAAAGAAAATGAGAAACAGGGCAAATAATCCTCCGAACAGTACTGGAGTAATAATCAACGGTATCGATCTCTTTCGTTTAAAAACGAGTGAGATGAATACAATGATGATAAGCAGTGCCAGAGAGGAGGTTAGGATGGTATCTTTCTTAATCTGACGGGCGTTGTAGACTCCCACGGAGGGACCGCCGAAGTATTCAGCTCGAATGGTAGGAGATTCTCCCTGTACGTGTTGGAGTTCTTCTTCGAGTATTTTTATCAGTTCGTCATTCTTTCCGGTACTGCCTGTGCTGAATACCGGGGTAATGAACATAAGCAAGGTGGAACCGTCTTTGGAAAAGATGTGTTCGTCATA
>QWBY01003389.1_pt1 | contig 14315 bp, 12 predicted proteins | sample 1972471 | NCBI WGS metagenome assembly QWBY01 (sample SAMN09866722, study PRJNA288562) | Human gut metagenome isolate term6_stool, whole genome shotgun sequencing... | reverse complement strand
GTTTGTAGTATAATGTAGTTGAGGTGAGCTCATGGATAAAAAAGAGTTAAGAAAAAATATTTTAAAAATGAGAGACTCTATGGACGAAGCTGATAGATTTAGTGCTGACGAAACTGTTCTTTTAAAGCTGCTTGCATTGAAAGAATATAGAGATGCAAATACTATATTTACATTTGTTAGCTACAGAAGCGAAGTCGATACAAAACAACTCATTTCCGAGTCTTTAAGACGCGGTAAAAGAGTATTGGTTCCTGTTGTCGATAATGACAAAAAGGAAATGATTCTTTCGGAGCTTAAGAGCGCTGAAGAATTGCAAACTTCAGACATGGGGATTTTGGAGCCGAGTGGAGAAAACATAAGACCGGTAGAACCGAAAATTGTAGACATTTGTATTACACCGGGTGCTGTTTTTGACAGAAGAGGTTACAGAATCGGATATGGCGGAGGGTTTTATGACAAAATGATGCCTAGATTTAGAAGCGATGCAAAAAAAATAGGTGTCGGCTACGACTTTCAATTGGTTGATGAAGTTCCAAAAGAAGAACACGATCAAAAAATTGATATGTTGATTACAGATAAGGAAATTTATAAATTTTAATGGAGGGAATATGTCAAGATTTATTGGAACTGTTTCACGCGGAATTAGAACAAAAATTATTAAAAAAGGCGACAACCTTGCTGAGATTGTTGTAAACTCAGTAATGGATGCTGTTGCAAGTGAAAATATACCTATACATGATAGAGACATTATCGGTGTTACAGAAGCTGTACTTGCAAGAAGTCAAGGTAACTATGCAAACACTGATGAAATCGGTGAGGATATTAGAAAGAAATTCGGCGGAGACCACATTGGACTTATCTTCCCGATTTTAAGTAGAAATAGATTTTCTGTTTGTCTAAAAGGTATTGCAAAAGGAGCCAAGAAAATAACTCTTATGCTCTCATATCCTGCTGACGAAGTTGGAAACCATCTTTTAACTTTGGAACAATTAGACGAAGCCGGAATGAAAGATTTAAGTCAACTTATGACAGAAAAAGAATACAGGGACAAGTTTGGAAAGAATTATCACCCGTTTACACATGTAGATTATGTTGAATTTTACAGAGATTTGATAGAATCTGAAGGTGCTGAATGCGAAATTATTTTCTCAAACGATCCTCTTCATATTTTAAAATACACAAATAAGGTTTTAACAGCTGACATCCACTCAAGAAAGCGTACTAAAAAGATTTTGAAAGATGCAGGAGCACTTGTTTATAACATAGAAGATGTTTTAAACGAACCTGTTGGAGAAAGCGGATACAACAAAGAATATGGTATTCTTGGTGCAAACAAATCAACAGAGGATAGTGTAAAATTGTTCCCACGTGATTCATTTAAATTCGCAAATGATTTACAAAGCAGATTTAAAGAAGCAACAGGAAAAAATATTGAAGTACTTGTTTATGGTGACGGTGCGTTCAAAGACTCTGTAGGACAAATTTGGGAACTTGCAGACCCTGTAGTAAGCCCTGGCTATACAAAAGGTTTGGAAGGTGTTCCAAATGAACTTAAATTAAAATACTTGGCTGATAATGATTTCAAGGATTTAAAAGGCGATGAATTGAACAACGCAATCCTCGAAAAGATCAAACATAAGTACGATGAGGATGTTGTCCACAATGAAAATGAAAAACTTGGAACAACTCCAAGAAAATTGACTGACTTGATTGGAAGCTTGTGCGACCTTACAAGTGGTTCAGGGGACAAAGGAACACCAATCATTTTGATTCAAGGATACTTTGACAACCTTGCAACTGAATAAAAATTTAAACGGAAGATTTATCTTCCGTTTTTTTGTATTATAAATTATGGAATATGAGAGAATATTATGAATACACATGCTAAAAATTCCTTTTAAACTTATTAGATAAGATTTAGTTTATATAAAATAAAAATTAAAAAGCAATTATAAAATATTGGTTTAAAACTTTTTATATTGATATAAATAAATTTAGGATATAATTAAAAGACTATTTTTATAATCTTTATTTAGAAATGAGATAGAAAGAAATTTATATATAAAGTAAATAAGCGATTCTTAAATACTTTTTTTATTATATTATATATAGATATGTGAATAGAAAAGCTTAAATTAATAAAAATACATAAGTATTAAGAGATACTTTATAATAGATTTTAAAATTTGAATATTATTAAAATATAAAAAAATATTATGGATTACTATTACATTAAAAATAAGAATATGATAATTATATGTATTAAAAACAGATACTTATGAAATGAACAAATTATATATTATATTTTATGCTAAAAAAATAAAATTTAATTATATGATAAAAAATTTCTAAAAAACTTATTGCTAGCTTGTTTATAGAAAACAAAATAAGTATATTGAAATAATGAAAAATAAGAAATTAAACTTTATATAAAAAATTTTGCTATTAAGAATAAATCTAGAACAGGAAAAATAGATATTATAATTAAGTAAAAAAAAGAGAATCAATATATTTTTTAGTAAAGTATATAATGTTATTATATTTAATAAAGGGTTTTAGGCATATTATAATATAAGTATACAAAAAATGTTTTTAATAAGAATAAAAAAGTGAAAGCTTTAAATAATATTCTTTATTATTTAATATAAAAAGCTCTTTATATAAATAAAAAAGATGCACAGTGAACAGTCTGTGCATCTTTTTCATTTATATAAATTTACTAACGAAAGGAGAATGCTATAAGTTTTTTAGTGCGTAGCTCTTATTACTGAATCCGGCAATAGATGTTTGTGGGTATAAGTTTTGATCCCATTTATGATTTTTTGCAATTTCAGTTGCACCGATCATCAAGTAACCGTAATTTCCGTTGTTTGCTACGTCGTTCCATGTGGTGTCAACGTGGTACCATTCGTCATTTACTTTAACGATATTCCATGCGTGTGAACCCCAATTGTTATATGAGTATGAAGTTCCAACAACGACTTTCGATTCCAATCCGGATTCTTTTGCCATCATTTGGAATAGTGCGGAATATGCTCCGCATACGCCCTTACCGCTTTCGAGGATTGCATATGGCGAGTTGATGTCGAGGCCGTTTGCAAGAGTATTAACTCCGGCATTTACCTCGTTATATGCATATTGGGCATGCTCAACGATATATTTATTTATCAATTCTACTTTTTTATCATCTGTAATATTTTTTGGGAAAGTAGAAACTATATTCTTAACAACTTGTTTGTAGTGGTTTTCTTTTTCGAGACTTACAGTATAGTCGAAGTTAAATTTAACTTTTACATTTCTATAGTATCCGCTTTGAAGTGGACCTTCTGCTGTAACCGTTCTAAAAATAATGCTTTTTGGAACGTTTTCATCTGATCTTAACGCACTCCAAATTTCATTTATAAATGAACTATAATATTCTTTTTTTATTTCCGATAATTGGAAAATATAACTTTTTTCGTGTCTTTGTGTTGCTTTAACAAGTTCGTTATATTGAGATAAGTATTTTGGATTAATCTTATTCTCTGTGTTTGTAGTTTTTGTACTATTAATTTTAATCCCATTATATGTGTCACTAAAAATTCCATTTATTTGAATTTCTGGCTTATTTGTATCGTTGGCTATGTAATCAAATTTGCGAGGGTTTTGATTTAAATCATAGCTACCGAGGGGTGGTCCTATAATATCATACATTATATTTGTATGAGTATTTTTAAAACTGTCTTTGGTATTAGATTTAGCAACTATAATCGCCTGCATAGTTGGCATTATTAGCAACGCTGTTAATATTATCATTATGTTTTTTAAAAAATTATTCCTGTATAACATATTTTTTTCCTTTCTTTGGTATTTATCGAACAAATATTATAAAATATAGTTATCATATTTATTAAAATTACAAGAAACTGAAATATTTTTATGTATTTCTTTATCTGTATTTATTATATACCCACAAATTTATAAATTAATTACAAAATATTAAATTTAATACAATGAATATTTCTAACTTAATTATAAAATTTAAAGAAAATAAAAATAATTAACTACAATCTATAATAAAAATTTTATTATGACTATTAAAATACAAATAAAAGAATATAATTAATATAAATATATAAAAACATACGAGAAAAGTGATAATTAAAAAAATAAAATGATTAAAAATAATTAAGATATTACTAAAAATTAACAAATAATTTTGCTTAAGAATTTTTTAAGATGAAAGTGTTTAAAATGGCATAATACGGGTATATATTTGATAGGTCAAAGATGGTCAAACAAATTGGACGAAAAATAAATTTTTTATTTTGAGGTGAATTTATGCAATATAAAGATTATTATAAAATTTTAGGCGTTGAAAAAGGCGCGACAAAAGAAGAAATAAAGAAAAAATTTCGCCAATTGGCGAAACAATATCACCCGGATTTGCATCCGGGTGATGAGGAAGCTGAAAAGAAATTTAAAGAGATTAATGAAGCTTATGAAGTTTTGAGTGATGATAAAAAGAGAAGCACATACGATAACTTTGGTTCCAACTACAATTTCCAAGGCGGGCAAAACTTCGATCCTAATTCATACGGGTTCAGTCATTTCAGTAGTGGCGGTGCCGGCGACTTTTCAGATTTCTTCAATTTGATTTTCGGAGGCAATTTTAACGGCAGCAACTTTAGTGCTGAAAGCAGTAGTAGTTCAAACTCAGGTTTTGGTGGATTTTCGGACTTATTTGGAAGCAGAAGACGCACACAAAGAAGAGAACCATATGAGTCAAATTTGGATGTATCTATAGAAGAACTTCAAAATGGTACCACAAAAAAACTTACTCTTAATATAAATGGAACAAATCATAATATAGATGTAAAAGTTCCTAGAGGTATGACGCCGAACAAAAGAATTAAGGTGAGAGGTTCCAAATGGGGACTTGACAGAGATATTTTGTTTTCGATAAATGTTATTGGAAATGGTGAAAAACTAGAGGGTCTTGATATTATTCGTGATCTTGAAGTGTATCCTTGGGAAGCTTATTTTGGTGGTGAAAAAGTTGTTCAAGTTGAAGGCAAAAAGATTAAATTAAAACTACCGAAAAATATTGAGTCAGGAAAGAAGATAAGGATAAAATCAAAAGGATTCCAAGATATGAAAGGCAACAAAGGAGATTTATTTTTCAAAGTGAAAATAAAAAACCCGGATACCTTAAATGAAGAGCAGGAGAATTTGTATAAGTCTTTATATGAAAGTTTTAATAAATAGTTTTTTAAAGGGAGTGATTTAAATGAGTGATAAAAATTATACTGTTAAAACAGCGGAAGCATTAAACGGTGCGGTACGCTTGAGAGAAGAGTACAGAAATGCGACAGTAACACCGGTGCATCTTTTTTGTTCTGCACTTAGTATAGAAAGTGTTATGAGTCTGTTGATTTCAAAAATGGGAATCAGAGTGCCGGAGATTTTAGGCGATGCTAAGTCGTTATTAGAAAATATGCCTAAAACTTCAGGTGGACAAAATTATATGTCCCGTGATTTAGAAGATATTATTAATTTGGCTGACAAGAAGCGCGTCCGGGAGATTTAAAAAATATTTTTAATAAGTATGGTATAGAAAAAAATAAAGTTATGGAGGTGCTTATGAATATTAGAGGTAATCAAAATATAAATACGGATAATCCTGAATCAACCCTTGATGCTTTAAACCGTTTCGGTAGAGATTTGGTTGGACTTGCAAAAGAGGGCAAGATGGATCCGGTCATTGGTAGAGATGAAGAAATTAGAGATGTAATAAGAATATTATCAAGACGTACAAAGAACAATCCGGTTCTAATAGGTGAGCCGGGTGTTGGAAAGACGGCAATTGTTGAGGGGCTTGCACAAAGAATAGTAAAAAATGATGTGCCGACCGGGCTTAGAGATAAGATTATTTATGAACTTGATATGGGTGCACTTATTGCCGGTGCAAAGTATAGAGGAGAATTTGAAGAAAGACTCAAGAGTGTTTTGAATGAAGTGCAAAAGTCGAACGGAGAGATTATTCTCTTTATAGATGAGATTCACAATATTGTCGGCGCCGGTAAAACGGAAGGTGCTATGGACGCAGGAAATCTTTTGAAACCTATGCTTGCAAGGGGAGATATACATTGTATAGGTGCAACGACGCTAGATGAATATCGCCAATATATCGAAAAGGACGCTGCACTTGAGAGAAGATTCCAAAAAGTTTATGTAGGAGAACCTTCTGTTGAAGATACTATTTCTATATTACGTGGGCTCAAGGAAAAATATGAAGTTCATCATGGAATAAGAATTTCTGATAGTGCAGTTATAGCTGCTGCCACAATGAGCGACAGATATATCACTGATAGATTTTTACCGGATAAGGCTATTGACTTGATGGACGAAGCTTCGGCACTTGTTAGAACGCAAATTGATTCAAGTCCGGTTGAGATTGATGAATACGAAAGAAAAATTCTTCAACTTGAAATCGAACGAGAGGCATTAAAAAAAGAAACGGACGATGCATCTAAAAAGAGACTTGAAAATATTGAAACTGAGATAGCTGAACTAAAGAAAAAATATGAAGTTTTGAGAGAAAAGTGGGAAGAAGAAAAAAGTAGTATTGAAAAGATAAAAAATCTTAAAAAAGAAATAGATGATGTCAAGACAGAAATTGAACTTTCAGAAAGAAACTACGATCTTGAAAAAACTTCGGAGCTAAAGTTCGGCAAGTTGCCTAAACTTATGGAAGAGCTTAAGAATTTAAATGAAGAATCAGGAGAAGACAAAATTTTAACAACGGAAGTAACTGAAGAGACAATCGCACAAGTTGTTAACGGTTGGACAGGTATTCCTGTTGCAAAATTAACTTCTACAGACAGAGAAAAGTTGCTAGGTCTTGACGATGAACTTCATAAGAGGGTTGTGGGACAAGACAAAGCGGTCGAAGAAATTGTTGATGCAATTTTAAGGAGCCGCGCTGGTTTACAAAACAAAAACCGTCCGATTGGCAGCTTTATTTTCCTCGGCCCTACAGGGGTAGGTAAAACAGAGCTTTCCAAAGCTCTTTCAGAATATCTTTTTGATGACGAAAAAAATATGGTTCGAATTGATATGAGCGAGTATATGGAAAAGTTCTCGGTATCTCGTTTAATCGGTGCTCCTCCGGGATATGTAGGCTATGAAGAAGGTGGACAACTCACTGAAGCTGTAAGGAGAAGACCTTATTCAGTAGTACTTTTCGACGAAATTGAAAAAGCTCATCCGGATGTTTTCAATCTGCTATTACAAGTACTTGATGACGGGCGTTTGACGGATAACCGTGGTCGTGTGGTTGATTTCACAAATACAATATTGATTATGACTTCAAATATAGGTTCTCCTATATTACTTGACGGAATTGATGATAAAGGAGAGATTGTTCCTGAAGCGGAAAAAAATGTTATGGAAAGTTTGAGAAATTCATTCAGACCGGAATTTTTAAACAGAGTAGATGGAATTGTTATGTTTAAACCGCTTACAAAGGAAAATATGAAGAAGATTATTGACATATCAGTCGCTTCATTAAATAAAAGACTCGAGGAAAGAGGAATAACGGTTGTATTTACAGATGAAGCAAAAGAATATGTTATTGATAGAAGTTATACTCCTGAATATGGAGCAAGACCTCTTAAGAGATACATTTCTTCATCGGTTGAAACAGCACTCGCTAAACAAATAATAAAAGGAAAAATTTCAGAAGGAGACGAAGTCGTTGTTCGGGTGAAAGATAATGAGCTTTCTTATGAAGTAGAAAAATAGATAACAGAAGGGTTACTTGAGTGACCCTTTTGTTTTTTTTATTGAATTTTGGGTAAAAATGAAACGAGGTGGTAAATTTGAATATTAAATTGACAGAAAATGCAAAAGAACGTTTTAACGAACTTGATGCAAATAATGTTAGAATATATATACAAAGCTATTCATGATGTGGAGTGAGTCTTGGCGTGCTCCCGGACATAGAAAGAGAGAACGATGAAAAAATTGCTATTGGACAATTGACATTTTTAGTTGAAAAAAGTCTTTTGGAAATCGTGAAAGGTGAAGTTAAGGTTGACTTTATTAAAAGTGGTTTGAAACGAGGTTTTAAAGTTTATCAATAAGGAGGTTATATGTCTACATTTAATCTAAATAAAGACGATACATTATTTTTGTTTATAGATTTTCAGGAAAAACTTATGCCTGCTATGTTTGAAAATTCAAGAGTTATCGATATTTCGAGAAAGGCGTATGACTTTTCAAAAATTGTAGATGTTGAAAAGCTCTTTACAACACAGTATAGGAAGGGGTTAGGAGGGCTTATTGAAGAATTTAGAGATGAAGATCATGATGCACTCGATAAATCTGAATTTTCGTGCTATTTAAATCCCGAAATAAAAGAGAAGATAGACAAACTGAATAAGAAAAATATTGTTTTATTTGGACAGGAAGCACATATCTGTGCATTTCAAACAGGACGCGATTTGCTTGAAGCGGGTTATAATGTTTTTGTAGTTGAAGAGGCGATGACATCAAGAACTTTGGAAAACAAAAAAAACGGCATAGAGCTTTTGCGAAATATTGGTGCATATATTATAAATTTTGAACTTTTGATATTTGACATTCTTAAGAGTGCAAAGAATCCTTCTTTTAAAGAGGCACAAGCACTTATAAAGTAATTGATAGGACGGACCTTTTATGGTCCGTATTTTTATGCGACAATTTTAACTCCATCAAAGAATTTAAATAAAGCGTTTTCGGATGAAAATTTGCCACATTTATGTTATAATTAATATTAATGGAGGCGGGATTAATGCAAAGCGATGAACGTAATTTAACACTGCTTGCTGATTTTTATGAATTCACAATGTCAAATGGATATGTAAAACTCGGACGTGGTGACAAAATTGGATATTTTGATTACTTTTTCAGGTCTGTACCAGACTATGGAGGTTATGCCCTTTTCGCCGGACTGACTCAGCTGATAGAGTATTTGGAAAATCTAAGATTTAGCGATGATGATATAGAATTTTTTAGAAAGAAAGGAATATTTTCAGAAGAGTTCTTAGAAAAACTCAAAGAATTTAAATTTGAATGCGACGTTTGGGCAATAGAAGAAGGCTCTGTAATTTTTCCACACGAACCGATTGTAACTGTAAGAGGTCCGCTTTACCAAGTTCAAATGATTGAAACAATGCTTCTTTTAATTTTGAACCATCAATCTCTTGTTGCAACAAAAACTTCTAGAATGGTTAGAGTTGCAAAGGGAAGGGCAATAAGCGAATTTGGAAGCAGACGTGCTCATGGTGCTGATGCTGCAAACTATGGGGCGAGAGCTGCGTATATTGGTGGAGCTGCCGGCAGTGCGAACACATATACCGATAGACACTTAGGAATCCCTGCAACGGGAACAATGGCACATTCATGGGTTCAAAGTTTTGACAGCGAACTTGAGAGCTTCAGAGCATATGCGGAAGTTTATCCGAGTGCATGCCTTCTTTTGGTCGACACATATGATGTTTTAAGGTCTGGTATTCCGAATGCTATAAAAGTATTTAATGAACTAAAGGGAAAAGGATATAAGCCTCTTGGCATAAGAATTGACTCTGGAGACATTGCATATTTAACAAAAGAAACGAGAAAAATGCTTGATGCAGCAGGGTTTGAGGATGCGAAAATTGTTGTATCCAATAGCATGGACGAGTTTAAGATTAGAGATCTTTTAAACCAAGGTGCACAAATCGATAGCTTTGGAGTTGGTGAAAGGCTAATAACTGCAAAAAGTGACCCGGTTTTTGGAGGGGTTTATAAACTAGTTGCGATGGAAGAAGATGGGAAAATCATTCCAAAGATAAAAGTATCAGAAGATGTTGTAAAGATTACAACTCCGGGTTTCAAACAAATTTATAGAATTTATAATAAATACACAGGATTTATGGAAGCGGATTTGGTTTGTCTTCACGATGAACCGGCTCCAAATGGGGAACCGCTTGAAATTTTTCACCCACTATATACATGGAAAAGAACGATTCTTGAAAATTATTACACAGAACCTTTGATGAAAAAGATTTTTGAAGGTGGAAAATTGATTTATAAGAAGCCTGATATAGAAGAGATAAGAAATAAAGCAAAATCCGAACAGGCAAAACTTTGGGATGAAATTAAAAGGCTTGACGATCCACATTCATATTATGTGGACCTTTCACCTAAACTCTATCAAATTAGATATGACTTGTTGAAAGAAGGAAAAAGATTATGACAAAGGCCCTTTATCGGGTGCTTCGTCCTAAAAAATGGAGTGAAGTAGTCGACAAAGATTTAATTGTTGAGGTTTTAAGAAATCAGGTTAAAAATGATTCCGTTTCGCATGGTTATCTTTTTTGTGGACTAAGAGGAACGGGTAAGACGAGCTGTGCAAAGATTTTGGCAAGGGCGGTAAATTGTTTAAATCCTCACGATGGGGAGCCTTGTAACGAGTGTGAAAATTGCAAGGCAATTCTTGAGGACAGAGCAGTGGATGTTTTGGAGCTTGACGCGGCTTCGAACAACGGAGTGGACAATATAAGAGAGTTAAAAGAGCTTGGTGTTTATCCGCCTACAACTTTAAAAAAGAAGGTTTATATTATAGATGAAGCACACATGCTTTCAAACTCGGCGTTTAATGCTCTTCTAAAAATTTTGGAAGAACCTCCAAAGCATCTCATATTTATACTTGCAACGACAGAGCCTGAAAAACTGCCGGATACTGTAAAATCACGGCTTCAACGTTTTGATTTTCACGGGATTTCAAAAGATAAACTTGAGGAGTCTTTAAAAACGGCAGCTAATGGATTGAACGAGGAAGTTTCGGAAGAAGTTTTTGGAATTATTGCCGACAATGCCGGTGGATCGATGAGAGACGCTTTGTCGATGCTCGATCAACTTTTGTCGATTCCAATAAGACCTATAACTCCGGAAATTATCTCTACTCTTCTTGGTTTTACGGGGATAGATGAAATAGCTCCGCTTCTTACGGATATTTTGAATCATGATGTTTTGGGTGTTATGAACGAGACGCGGGACATAATGAAAAGGGGAAGGTCCGGAGAAAAAACGCTCTATGCACTCATGAAAGCGTGTCGCGATTTGTATCTTGTGAAGATGGGGGAAACGGACGGGCTGTCGACTAAAAGAAAAGATATCCTTTCTAAGATTAGTGATTATGTAGATGAAAACAGGATACTTGATTTGATTGAATCATTCAGAAAACTTATCGACGGCATAAATTATGCATACGATGAGGCACTTATGTTTCAAATGGGCCTTGTTGAGATTGCAAGAAATAGAGCGGTCACTACTTCGGTTTCAAATGCGAAAGATGTAAAAATTCCGAAATTTGTAAAAGATAAAAAAGAGATGGATTTCAATGAGCTTTTTTCTAAAAATCTCGCAAAAAAACAAGATAAAGATGAAATAAAAAAAGAAACTGTCGAGTCTTTAGATGTGGAGCAAAAAAAATCTGAAGAGGCAAGCAAAACGGAAAATATAAGCGAATATAAGACAGAGGTACCAATAGATGAGGATACAAGCAATATAAAAAAAGAAGTACCTCAATCGGGTTTTGATTTTGAAGAAAGACCTTTCTTTGAACCAGAAGAGTCGGATTATATGAATATAGATGAAGAATTTTCACCTGATGTTTCGGGATGGAAAAGTAAAACGGATCCAACTCCTAAAAAAAGCACCAAAGAAGACAAAATTAAAACAGTGGAAAGGCACGACGAATATATAGAAGAAAAGAAAGATTTAAAAGAACCCCTCGAAGCAGAGAAATCGGAATCAAAAGAACAAGACAAGGTTGAAAAAAATGAACCGGTTGATGACGGTACACTTCAAAATGAAGAGGGTGAAAAGATGTTTGATAAAATTGTCGAAGGGAATCCTCTTTTGCAATTCTCAAAAGACAATTTTTATATAAAATTTATAAATAAGAAAATGATTTTTACTCCGAAAAATTCGGAAGAAGATTTTATCTTTAACAGTTCAAAAAAAGAACTTACAGAAAAATTGAACGAAATCATTGGTGGTGGAGCATCTATTGAGATAAGGTCATCAAACGAAGGAATGCAAAAAGTAATTGATTTATTTGGCGATAAGCTAGAAATAAGAGAATAAAAAAGAAAGGAAAATATTTATGAGAAATTTTAACGGCGGCGGAAATATGAAAAACATGATGAAGCAAGTTCAAAAGCTTCAAAAGGACATGGAAGCAAAGAGAGAGGAAGTTGCAAATCAAGAATTTGAGGTTTCAAGCGGTGGGGGAGTTTGCACGGTTACAATTAATGGAAATAAGGAAATCACAAAAATCGTTCTCGACCCTGAAGTTGTTGATCCGGATGACGTAGAAACACTTTGTGACCTTATTATGGCAGCTGCAAATGAAGCGATTAAAAAAGCTGACGACGAAATGGAAAATGCAATGGGACAATTTACTAAAGGTCTCAATATGCCGGGATTGTTTTAATGAGTCTCAACGCACTTGAAAATTTGGTAGACAGACTTGCGGCACTTCCGGGAATTGGAAGAAAAAGTGCAAAAAGGTTGGCGTATTATATTATAAATATGCCGCAAGCTGATTCTGACAATTTGGTTTATGCGATAAGTCTTGCAAAAAAATCCATTCAAAAGTGCAAAATTTGCGGAAACTATTCGGAAAAGGAAGTATGTAACATTTGCTCGTCGGAGATGAGAGACCATTCAAAACTTATGATTGTTCAAAATCCGAAGGATGTGGACTCTTTTGAAAATTCGAACTGTTATGATGGACTTTATTTTGTGCTCGACGAGGAACACTTGGATCCGTTAAAAGGTATAGGTCCTGAAGAAATGGGGTTTGGAAGACTGAAAACGAGACTTGTTCAAGATGATGGAATCAATGAAGTTATTCTTGCACTAAACAGCAATGTTGAGAGTGAACAGACGGGACTTCTTTTGAAAGCACTTATCGAAGAATCGGGCAAAAAGGTTACTAAGATTTCGCAGGGCATTCCTGCGGGCGGTGTTTTAGAATATTTTGACTCCGCAACCATAAGACAAGCTTTTGAAAATAGACGAGAAGCATAAACCACAAAATAAAAGGAGAATATATGGATAAATTTAAACTAATAAAAAAAGAACATATCAACGAACTTAACAGCGATGCATTTTTATATGAACACGAAAAAACAAAGGCGAGAGTTTTAAAAGTCGAAAATAACGATGAAAACAAAGCTTTTGGAATCGGTTTTAGAACAGTTCAAAATGACGACACCGGAGTCTGCCACATTTTGGAACACTCGGTTCTTTCAGGTTCCAGAAAATACAAGACCAAGGAACCATTTATGGACCTTGTTAAATCGAGTCTTCAAACATTTTTGAATGCGATGACGTTTGACGACAAGACAATCTATCCGATAAGCTCGAGAAATGAAAAAGACTTTTTTAATCTCATGGATGTGTACATGGATGCTGTTCTTTTCCCTGATATTTACAACAACGAAAAGATTTTTATGCAAGAAGGTTGGCACTATGAACTTGAAAACAAAGATGCACCGCTCACAATAAACGGTGTTGTTTATAATGAAATGAAGGGTGCCATGAGCTCCGATATTTCGCAAGTCATGGACAAGATTGCAAGATATTTGTATCCGGATTCAACATACAACACAAATTCAGGCGGTGACCCGGAGTTCATTCCGACTCTCTCAAGAGAGGCGCTTTTGGATTATCACAGAGAAAAATATCATCCGTCAAACTCATATATTTTCTTGTATGGAAACGGCGACACAAATAAGGAACTCGAATTTTTGGACGGTTATTTGAGCGAGTTTGAATTTAAGGATGTTAAAAATCCTATGAAATATATAAAGCCACTCGAAAAGAATATCGATGTTGAAACCACATATTTCGGGGAAGCAAAGCCGAAAAACGATTTCTTTGTTGTCTCATATCTTGCGGGCGATTCGACCGACAACTTGAACAATTTGTGCCACGAAGTAACACGTGCACTTGTTACGGAAGACGGTGCGCCGATTAAGGACAGAATTCTTTCGGAAGGTCTCGCAACCGACGTTGAAACTATGTACAGCGTTGGAACTGTAAACAATTTATCTATTATCGCTAAAGGTATGAACGCCGAAGATAAGGATAAAATTTTAAAGATTATAGACGAAGAAATTGGAAGCCTAATAAAGTCCGGACTCGATGAAAAATTATTTAAATCGATTCTTCATCAACTTAAATATGAAATAAAGACATACGGCGACACGCCGCATCTTGGAATTATGACATATATA
>QWBY01003202.1_pt1 | contig 14317 bp, 16 predicted proteins | sample 1972471 | NCBI WGS metagenome assembly QWBY01 (sample SAMN09866722, study PRJNA288562) | Human gut metagenome isolate term6_stool, whole genome shotgun sequencing... | reverse complement strand
TTCATTGTAGTTATCTAAATGCAAACCTCCTGAGTTGAGTTCTACGAAATAATTATGTCCTATAGCAGCAATAGTGCCGTCTACTTTCATTTCCCCACGACCACCTGTGTCTCTTATCTTGACGTATCCTGAGTTTGCTCCGAAATTTATAGAACTACCATTAAATCGTGCCGTGCCTCCGTAACCATTCACACCACAGCTAAATCCATTGCCACTGAATTGTCCTCTGTTGATGTTAGTTGCGTCTAAGTTTTCAACACTAATATATTTTGCATTTATTGTTCCGCCGTAGATTTTATCTGCACTCAGACTGCTAATCTTTGCACTATCAATCGAAGCGTCTTTGATTTTCGCATTCGTAATTGCACCGTCTCTGATTTCAGCACTGTCGATAGCACCATAACCGATTTTTGCATTCGTAATCGCTGCATCTGCAATCTTTGCGTTAGTTATTTCTCCGTCTTGAATCTTTGCTCTATCAATTGCGGCATCTCGTATTTTTGCATTATTTATTGCTCCGTTTTGAATTGAAGCAGCGTCAACTGCCATAAACCCAATTTTTGCGTTTGTGATTGCTGCATCTGCTATCTTTGCATTCGTGATTTCTCCATCTTTGATTTTTGCTCTGTCTATTGCACTGTTTGCTATCTTTATGTTTGTGACAGCTCCGTTGTCGATTTTTGCGTTTGTAATAGCAGCGTTTTGAATGTGCACTCCTCGCACCGCATTTTGTGCGATTTTATCGCCGTCGATTGCATCATCTTGTATTTTTGAATTGCTTATAGCTCCACTCTGAATCTTTGAATTACTAACTGCATTGTCTTTCAACTTTGTATTATCGACTGCACCATTTCCGATTTTTGTGTTTGATACTGCTCCATCTTTGATTTTCGATTCAGAAATAGCATCATCCTTGATTTTCGATTCAGTTACAGTTCTCGATATGATTTTGTCGCCGTCGATTTCATCAATCGCAGCTCCCTCGACAATGCTTCTTCCATCAACTGATTTGATTATGTCGCCGAAGTTAAACTCGCCCGTATCCAAATTCAAAAAGCTTTTCGCGTTTTTGTCTTGCAATATTCCTGTTCTGACAAGATTTGCGTTGAGTGTTCCAGCGTTGATTACATCTGCTGTAAATCCATCACCAGTTCCAAATGTCGTCCAGTTCCAAGTGCCGTCACTTTTCTTTGAGTTTGCAATGCGTATTGCTCCACCCTTCAATTGAATAGCTTTCGTGGGATTCTTGTCTATTGGTTTGTCGTACGTGATAAGTCCTTGTCCATCTTTTGAAATGTAGACATAACCACCAGTTGCGTTGATTCTGTCGTTCAGTTCTTGCACAATAGTTGCATAGTAATCAAAGTTTTTTAAATCAGTAATTGCTTGACCTTGTTCGTTGATTGTATTGCTTATACTTTTTAAATCACTTTTGATTTTTGCTTGTTGAGTTGCATAGTCTTCGATGAAGTTACCAAGCACGATTTCGTCTGCTTTTGTTGAATTCAAATAGCTTTTTCTCTCGACAACTCTTGCACGAACTCTGATGTTGATGTCTTTGTCAATTATTGCAACAGTGTCTCCAAGCTCGATTCCCTCATGTCGCCTGTCTTCTAAGAGTTTGTTCAGTACAAGTACATCACACTTGTAAGTGACTTTGAATTCTGATAGTTCTTCAAGTTTTGCTTTTGCTTGTTCCAGTAGTTTTTTTCTGTCATCAATGTCTTCAAAAATGTATGTTCCAAAGATGTGCTCTCTTTTGCCGTTGACGTATTTACCGAATTGCTCTTTTGCAGTTGTGTTTTCTACATATTTTTTTCCGTTGTTGACTTTTGATATGTCTATTCTTCTACCATATCCGCCATTTTCGGTTTCTTCGCCTTTTCCGTACGGATACAGTGCTGTACAGAATTCAGTACTGTCAATCGTTCTTGATATAGAATCTATGTCTTTGTCATACGTGAATCTCTTGCCGTTATCGTGTCCACGCTGTTTTCGAAGTTCTATCACTCTTTGAGATATTCTAGAATTAGTTATTTCAACATATGTTTTAATCTCAAAGTCGAATTTGTTTTGCATACCTTCAAATACAGCAGTCTTTACATCTGTATGATAGAAGTTGACTGTTCCTGAGCCGATATCGTCTACAATCTTAAGTTTCCATCTTGTGTAAGACATCACAGCATCTGCCACTGTTGAGAAGTTTGCATTTACAAATCTTCTATCGTCGATGTAATCTCCTCGTGTCTCGTAAAAGCTATCTTCACAGTACACGAACACATCTTCGTGAGTGTCGTCTATGTTTTCTACGATAAATTCGTGCCAAATGCCCAGCTCGTCTTGAAACACAACTCTGTCTTTGTTTTTTATATCTCTATCAAGAGTTGTGAATTCAAGGACATTCAAGCCGTTGAGTTTTTCGTGCCAACAAGGATCTTCAAGCGTTTCAATTTCTCTTTTTATTTTTTCAGTGTTGTCTAGTAGTTTCAGCATTATAACCACCTCTCTACATATGTTGCTTTCTGTATCGTGCAGTTAGTGAGTTTTAGTTCGTCATGATTTTTGATATTAAAAAAATCACTGTCAAGAGTTAAAAATCTCATCAGTGATTCTTTTTCTATTTGCTCGTCGCTTGTGTAGATGTATATGAACTTTTTATCTAAATCAATCATAACTTTATCGATTTTGTTACTTGTAATCATATGAATTTTTGATCCAGCAGATTTGTTTTCAAGCGTAAAATCTGTTGAGGACGGACTCAACACAATTTGAGGATATATCTCACTTGTACACAGATATTGAATTCCCCTTGTACTTGAGTATGTGAGTTCCTTTTCTAATCCGAACATCACGCCGTAAGGATTGATGAACTCTAACTCCATCAACCCATAGTAACGTGTATAATCTTCTTTTCCGCTTGATTTTAACTTGCACATGTCGTATCTAGTTTGAGAAAATTCTCCTCGTATTTCAAGCTTTATCAATCCTCTTTTGTTCAAGGCTTGCATTATCTCATCACGTATTTTTATTTTTTCTCTTACATCACGACTCATTATTCGAAGTCTTACTGATATCAGACTTTCTCTTTTTCGTGTGTCAGATAAATACAAACCGTCTCCCATTGCTTGATATGATTCAAATTCAAGAGTGGGAAGGACAGTCCTTTCTACTTTTTCAACGATAACTTTTCTATTAAGTTGTTTATCGTCTATTAATATTTTCTTTTTTAGTATCATCTATCTTCCCCTTTGCTCTTTTTTCACCAATCTGTGTAGTTCTCGTGCAACTTCTTGAATATCTTTATCATTTCTAACTTCCATATTTTGTATAGTTATTGTTACTCCAGCATCCGTTGCCATTTGTTGTTTGCCCATTCTTGCATCGATTACTTCAGCAACAATGCCTTTTAAGTCGTCAAGTGCACCGACAAACTCAGGACGTTTTTCGCCGACCCCAATAATTGTTGGGCTTGAGAATATACCACCTTTATCGTACCAATCGATTGAGAAATGTGGCACTGATGGTGGATTTAAGCTAAAACGACCACTCACACGTGGATGTGGAAGTTTCAATCGCGGTGTTGGTAAACTGATATTCAATATACTCTTCATTCTGCTGATAGCATTCCTTACAACTCCCACGACAGCGTTAATTGGTGTTGCGATTGCATTTTTAATGCCATTCCAAATACTCGAAGTTACTGATTTTATCGAATTAAATACACTTGTTATTGTGCTTTTCATTGAATTTACGATGCTTGTAACAACTGATTTGATACCATTCCAAATGCTCGATGTCGTACTCTTCACAGCATTCCACACATTGGTGATTACTGATTTTATCGAATTAAAAGCACTTGATGCCACACTTTTAATCGAATTAAAAATGCTTGATAGTACACTTTTAATCGAATTCCACACACTTGAAGTTACTGATTTCACATTATTCCAAATCGTAGTGATTACTGACTTTATAGCGTTGAATACACTTGTTGCAACAGACTTAATTCCGTTCCATATAGGTGTTAAGAAGTTTTTAATTGCATTCCACACAGTCATTGTGATGTTCTTTATTGCTTCCCAAACTGTCTTGAATACTTGTTTAAGTCCTTCAAATATTGTCTTTGCAAGTGCTATGAATGCTTGCCATGCCAACTTCATTGGTACTGATATTAATTGCCAACCGATGTTGAATATCTCTTTTATTGCTTCCCACAAGAATTTAAAAATATTCTTGATTGGCTCCCAGATTGGTTTGACTGTTTGAATAAAACTCTTCCACAATTGTGAAATACTATCCCAAACACCTTGCCAATATGTGTTCCAAGCTTCCGATATTCCGTCCCAAACTTTAAGTATAAATTCCTTGATTGCTCCGAATATTTCGACGGTTTTAGCTTTTATCGTATCCCAGTGTTTAACAACTACAACTACCAGTGCAGCGACTGCCGCTCCGATTGCGACTACACCTGTCACAGGAAGCCCCAATGTTCCAGCGAATGCAATTACTGCTCCTTTGATTGCTGTGAACACTGCTCCAAGTTTTGTCATCACTCCTGCAAGTCCTATCATCGCTGGTGTTGCTCCTGCTGTTGCTCCACCTGCCATAATTGCCATTGCACCTGTCACTGTTCCAATAACTGCCGCAACTTTTGATATTACAAGTAAAAGTGGACCGATTGCGGCTGCAAGTCCAGCAAAGACTAAAATCACTTTTTGCGTTGCAGGTGACATGCTTGAGAACTTGTCTGCAAGTTTTCCAAGTCCCTCGACAACTTTTGTCACGGCAGGAAGTAATGCTTGACCTAAACTGATTCCTGCATCCTTAACTTTGTTCTTAAAAATGTCCATCTTCGCACCGAATGACTCGTATCTTTTCGCCGCTTCATTTCCAAGTGCTGAGTTTTCCTTGAATGCTTGATTTGACCTTTGGAATGCTTCTCCAAGAAGGTCTCCTGCTCCGCTCAATCTTTTCAGTGTATCGACTTCACGAAGTCCGTTAATTCCTAAATCTTTTAATGTCCCTGTGACGTCCCCGCCGTTTTCTTGTACTTTTTTTAAGCCTTTGACAAATGCAGTGATGGCCTCTGTCGGTTTTTCTTTCCACTTCTTTGCGAATTCATCAGCACTCATACCAGCAACTCGGGCAAAGCCATTTAATGTGTTGATTCCTCCGCCGATTTCTTTTGTGAGTTCTTTTAATCCTTTTGTTGAGTATCCTGTCTTTTTCGACATGCTTTCAAGTGCGGCACCACCTTGTTCGACTGCTCTTGCAACATCATCGTAAGTAACTCCGACACCTTTCATTTCCTCATTAAATGCATTATATGCAGCAGTTGAGCCTACAACAGCCGAATTAATCTTTGACATTGTTGTGGACATCGCAGAGCCACCTGCCTCAGCTTCAATACCTACTGAGGACATAGCTGCTGCAAGTCCCATTATCTCTGCTTGAGTAAGTCCTACCTGACTTCCTGCTCCGGCTAATCTCATTCCCATGTTGACGATTTCTTTTTCAGTTGTCGCCATGTTGTTACCAAGGTCTACTACAACACTACCTAAGTTTTTGAATTCACTTTGAGGAAGTTGTGTGATGTTCGCAAATCGTGCAAAGGCATTTGCTGCTTCATCTGCTGTGAGGTTTGTAGTCTCTCCCATGTCAATCATGGTTTTTGTGAAGTCTAGTATGTTTTCTTTTTTGATACCAAGTTGTCCAGCCGCTTCTGCAACTCCTGCTATTTCTTCAGCACTTGCCGGCATTTCTTTTGCCATTTGTCGTATTGAGTCTGACATCTGTTTGAATTCTTCATCGCTCATGTCGACAGTTTTTGCGACTCCGACCATCGCTGTATCGAAGTCCGCTGCAAATTTGGTTACAAGTGCTCCCATGCCGACAATTGGTGCAGTGACTGCCTTTGTCATTTTTGAGCCGATTTTTCCGGTCGATTCGCTGACTTTCATTGCAGAATCACTTATCTTTTTAAGTTCTTGAGCAGATTTGTTTGCTTGTTGCTGTAGTGATTTCAGTTGATTTTCACACTTTAATACTTCACGTGTCAATGCGTCATATTGATCCTGTCCGATTTTTCCGTCTGCAAGTGCTTGCTTTGCTTGTTCTTGTGCAGTTTTTAATAATTCTAATTTCTTTTTTGTGTTTTCGATTGCATTTGCAAGCGTTCTTTGTTTTTGTTCAGCGACCTCAACGTTTTTGGGATTGAACTTCAGCGATTTGTTTACATCTCTAAGTTGTTTGTTCAAGTCCCTACTTGTTGAGTTGACGTCTTTCAATGCATTCTGTAGCTTTGAAGTATCGCCGCCGATTTCAATTGTTATACCTTTTATATTTCCAGCCATTCATTACTCCTTTGCTACCATCTATCCATGTCCTCTTGAGTTGCTTCTCTGACTGTGTCTTCCTCTTTTTCTTCGTTCTCTGCATAGTTTGAGTTGTTGTACTCGATGCAGTAGTCTACTATTTGTCCGACAGTCAAATCATTGAAGTCTGACAAGGTCAATCCTCTTTGAATTGCCCCTGCCATCAAAGTCTCAATCGTTACTTCGTCGACTTTTTCAAGTTTGGATTTATCATCTTTTCTATCGAACTTAATTTTTTTTTACTAAAGAAAGTTGGAAGTATAAGTTTGAACACCTCAACTGCGATTTCAAATATCGGAAATTCATCAAAGGAATCAATCCAAGTTTCGCAATCAGGGATTGTCTCATCAGCAGATTTTGCACATACCCAAATAATTTGAAGTATGTCGACCATTTCTACTGAATATAAGTTTTCAAGGATTGTCGCTAAGAAATCTGCTGTTATTTCTGTTTTTTCATTCTTCTTTGTTTCTTCGATAATTCCCATACTGTCAAGTCCTCTTAAGACCTCTCCCATTGCAGGAAGTATAATTGTTAGTATGTCTTTATCGAAGTAAGACTTGTACTTCAAGGCAAATGTAGCACTTGCCTTGAATTGTACATCTTTACCATCTATCTTGATTATTTTTATCATAGACTTAACCCTCAGCGTTTGGGACTACTTGATATACTTTTTCAAAGAATGTCTTATATGCTTCTGAGCCTTGTTCAACTCTTGCTTTTACGTATCCAGTATCCATTGCACCTGAGCAACTGAAGTTCAATTTATCTGTTTGAGGTGTTTTCTTTCCTTCTTCCATCGTGTTTGCTTCACTGTCAGGTCTTGCAGCAGAGCAAGCGTATAAAATGTGTCTTGTTGCTTTTTCGTCGCCTTGAATTTCATAAGCCATTGCAAAACGATGTGATTTATCGTTTATTCCTTCAATCAATGCTCCGTTTTTGTCTTTTGTCATACCAAGTATTTTGATTTGGAATTCTTCAGTGAGCATTGCGAACTCCATATCGCCTTCATAGCCATTGTTTGAATAAGTGTTGAAATACTCGATGTCGTCTGCGTAAAATGGATTTGAATCCCCTGCTGGTTTAATTGATAAATTTACAGCTCCTGGCATTTTGAACATTTCGCCGTATACTGTTTTTTCTGCATCTTCCGATTCGATTGGAAATATATGAACATTTCTCAATCCAAATTTAACTTTATTTGCCATGTGTTTTCTCCTTTTCAAGTTTTAAAAATTGTTGATAGTTTTATATTGTGTAATAAATCAAAAATAGTTTTTCAGAATCAATGTATATATCCTCTGATTTTTCCCATATTATCTTATTTTGATTTAATACTTTCTCTATTGCTTCTTCTTTTTCTTCATCTTTTTCTTTGAAGTAATACTCAATTGTGTAGCCATAATCCGTATAGTACACTTCATCATCTGATTTGAAGTTACTTGCACCACTTCCACGATAAATCAGAAATGGTGGACTAACTTTTTCAGTATGAACCATATACGCACACGGTATTTTTGTACTACTCAAAATTTTATACAGTTCTTTTGCTTTCATTATTCAGCACTCTCTATTATCTTTTTGACTTCTTGCTCGTAGTTTTTCATGATTTCCTTTTCCACAGGTGCTATGTGTGGGAATGCCCTTGTTCTGCCACTATATCTTCCATATTGATTTGCGATTGCGTGACCAAACTCAAGCAAGTGTGTTAGTTCAGGATGTTTTCGATTGTGAATTATAAAAGCTTCACCTTTTTTCTTTATTGCCCACCCTGAGTTGTACTTTGTCCATTTTCCGTTACCTTTCGTTTTCAAGCTTTTCACACCGTCTCTAGCAGTTTTTTCAGCAAGTTTTTCAACTTTTTCTTTAATTTCATCGCTGTAATCATTCAACATTTTTGAAATCTCATATTCGATGTCGCCGTATTCAATGTTAATTTCGATTGACATTATCTATCACCAAGCTTTTCACCAAGAGTCAACTCTATAAGTTCATAATCTTTATATGCTCTTATTACCCACAAGGTTTTTCCTTTGTACTCGACTTCTTGTTCGTTGTTGTACTCAAAATCATGTATTGTGATTTGGATTGTCGGTTTGTAGTCAGCTGTACTTGCTTGATAGAATTCTGAGCGATATATTGAACGAACGTTGCACATCAAGTTTGTTCTTGTTACTTCAATCTTTGGATTTCCATAGTCATCAAAGCCTTTTTGTTCTCTTTTTATGAGTGTCACATCGTCATTGAATGTATTCATTACTTTGCTCCGTGTACCATCAAGTTACGAAGTCTCCAATGTAACCTCTCAGGCATTCCGACTTCTTCATCTTTTGAGTTATATCGCCACACTGTGTAATCGACAAGGAACATCAAATGTTGAGGATTTTCAATATCAAGGTTAAGTCCTTGAATTTCCTCTAACTCCTTCTTTGTTCCTTTCAACACTGCTTCAATATACTCATCTCTTGTTTGTGTGCTTATCCCTAGTTGTGTTTTTACCAGTTTTAGTGCTATGTCCATCTTCTTTCACCTCTTTGACTTCTTCAATCCAGTGGCATTGTGAACAATATGCTCTGTATCTTTCTTGATTTACGATAAAAGTGTCACCGACGTATCGCATGACACCTTCTTTTTTATCGTAAAATTCTTTTAATACTTTAATTTTCATTATGCTTCAGCTACCTTTGATGCGTTTGCTTTGTCTTCAGCAAATTGCATAGTTGTAGTTGGTTCTTTTCCTGCGATGTTAAGTGCAACAAATCCTTCAGCGATTGTTGGTTTTCCGTCGTATCTTGCAGATGCTTTGAAGACTGTGTTTTCTTCGATAAATTGTACTTGGTCTGATGAAGCTAAGCTCATTCCTGATCTTTCTGCTAATACATATAAATCACCGTATCCACCGATAATGTCACCTTCTGCTAAGAATGGAAGTATTACAATATCTCCGTTAAGAATTGGCATAGTGTTGTTGATTGCAGACACTAATGCTCCGTTGGAGTTAAATGTGATTAATTTTGATTGTAACAATGTATATGTTGCTTCATTCATTGCCCAGAATTTTTTGCCATTTGAATAATTTGCTTTTGCGTTAGATGCTTCAATAAGCAAGTTTGCAATTAATTCTTCAGCTTTTGTTCCTGCAACTTGTTTGATGTTTGTTGTTGATAAGTCAACCCATTTTCTTGCTTTTACTGAGTAATCGTCAGGTTGTGCTTTTTGTGCAAGTCTTGTCACAATACCTAATGGCATTTTTTTGCCTGTTCCGTATAGGATTGCTTTGTCTAATGCTAAGCCGATGGCTTGTGCTAACATTGTCATGATTTCGTTGTATAAGCCGATGTCTGTCGCATCTTCTAATGTTGCATTACAGATAGCAATAAATCCACCAACTTTGTATCCGTCGATTTCGATTTCGTTAAAGTTGATGTCTAGCTCATTAAGTTTGGCACACGCTTCAGTCCATACAGCTTCAGGAATATTACCTGCTACGATTGCTCTTGCTGTTCCTCTAACTTTTCTCAAGTTGATTTTTGAGATTAGTTTTGAGTATTGATGAATGTTGTCTCTTAATACATCTAAAAGCACCTCAGGAATTCCTAATTCTGCTCCCTTAACTGCTCTTGTTTCGCCTTTTAATTCTCTTGCTCTTGTTAAGAAGTTTTTAACATCTTCTCTCTTAACAATGTTTTCTACTTGTTCTCTTGTCATTCCGCCAAAGTTTTTTGTTCTCACTTGATATACCTCTTCTTTCTCTCTTTTTTCTTCTGTGATTTCTTCTTTTTCGTCTTGTTCTTCTGCTTCTTTTTCCTTTTCATCTAGTTCTGATTGCTCTTTTTCAATTTCTGCAATTTCATCTTCTAGCTTTTTAGAATTTTCAGCATTTTCCTTTTTCTCTTCTTCGATTTTGTCAATTTCGTCATTTACAACTTGCAATTCTTCATCTGTGTTTGCTTCGTCGATTGCAGTTGCAAGTTCTTCTTCTCTCTTTTCGATATCAGATAAAGCACTTCTCAATTCTTCCATTGCTTTTTGCTTTTCTGATAATTTCTTTGCTAACATTAATTTTCTAAGCATTCGTTAATCTCTCCTTTAGTTTGTCTTTTTTGATTTGTAGTTCTCTTTTTTTATGTTCTTGTACTTGTTTTTCCCTAGCTTCCACTCCAGTATTGGAATATGCAGGGAATGTGCATACTGACACTTCATATAAATCTAAGTCTTTAATTGTGAAGTGTACTGTGTCATCGTCTCTGTATTCAACATCTTCATCGTTTACAGTAAATCCGAAGCTACATTGACTCACATCTCCACGTTTTACTCGTTCATATATGTTCATTGCATCAGTGTCTTTCTCGTTGATGTAAATTTCACCGTATAAACCCTTATCATCTGTACGAAGTTTTAATGTGTTGCTTGTTGTTCTTCCTAGTACAAGTGATGTATCGTGATTTATCAGTGCTCTTACATCAGAATTTATTGAGTTATTAAAAGCTCCACGATCTAGTTTTTCAAATACTTTGTCATACAAGTTTGTCTCATCATCGAATACTGCAAAGTATCCTCTGATTACTTTTTGATTGTCATCGCTTTCGCCTCTAATTTCTGTCGTCATCGAGCGTATTTGTTTAGTTTTCATTCGTTTCACCTCCCTCCAGTTTCTTTTGGTTACCAATTTTTGATTGTGGTATATAGTTTTCTAAGATTGTAAGCTCGTTAAGGTCTTTCAAAGGTGTCAATCCAATCACGTCTCTGACTTCATTTCCAGTTACAATTCCTGATTGGAATAAGTTCAAATACACTTCCGATAAATTCTGCAAATTATAACTGTAAATACTTCTTGCATTGAATTTGAAATACAAATCATCAGCAAGTAGTAACTTTGCCGTGAGTTCTTGTTCGATACATTTTGCAATACCCATGATCCTTGTTCTTATGAAGTTGTTGTATTCGTTGTTATTGAATTCTCCAATTCCCAATAAGAACTTCGGAACTCCTAATATACTTGCGACTGCTGTTTTTGATAATTCAATCGTGTCTTTTATTGCTATGTCATTGAGTGTTAACGGCTTTACTTGTTGTACGTCAATAAGTCCACTTGGAATTATCCAAGGTTCACCAGACTTACTTGCAGTTACAAATTTGTCGTAAACTTCTGCACGACCATCAGCACTTGCCAAGTCGTCTGTAAGTGCATCGACTTTTACGATTAAGTTTGGAATTACACGATTACTCATGAATTCATTTGTTGTATGTCCTGCTTGTTTTAAGTTTTGAGCAATGTCTCGAAGTGTTACTGTATAACCGTCGCCAATCCATGGATTGTCCAAGTTTGGATTGTATTTGAAGTGTAGTAATTCATCACTTTTGTACTTTTTGTCATTGATTCGGATTTCGTAACCTTGATTGTTGCCAACAAAGGTATATCCACTTGTCAATGGATTAATTGAATCAATCAAGTTTTCTTTTGTTTTTACATAACAGATTGCGTTTCCATCAATCAACATTTTCTTCACGATCCAGTGGATTAATGCTTGTCGTGACATGTAGTGATTTGGTGTTATGTCAATTTTTCTTGACAATTCGTTTATTATTCTTTTGTCACCATCTTCCGCATTTTTCATCAAGTGAATCGTCATTGTTGATATTATTTCTGCAATTCTTTCAATCGCTGTACGGATTTCAGGACAATCGATAAGTCTTGTGTATCCTGCACAACAAAGTCCACCGTCGTTGCCATCTGTAACAAACCAAGTTTGTGATGGTGTCATTGTTCTTTTTATTTCTCTTTTTTCTATCTTTTTTCTGTTAAAAATTCCCATTCTTTTTCACCTCCTAGCTTTTCAACCATTTACTTGCTATGTTTGAATTTTCTAAGTTATTTAAAAAACGACATGCTGCAAATACGCTTGAGTCGAACAAGTCAATTCTCATGTTCGGCATCACTTTTTCGTATTGAATCATGTCGTCAGTTTTTTCTATTCCGTGTACGTTTTCTACACAATATTCGTATGCATCAGAATGCATGTAGTACAGCTTTCCTGCGATTGCTTTTTCATCATCAGATAGAATTCTTCAGCGAATTTTCTGTCAAAACCTAATTGCTTGATTTTGAATCCTTTTTCTCTCATCATCATGAACCACTTCACAATATCTGCATGATTTGTAATATCCCCATTTGTCATTGTGAGATTTCCATCATCAAGCCAACCAAAAAGTGGAATGTTGTCCTCTTCGGCTTTTAAGTGTGCACGTGTTACAGGGAAGAAGGCATGTGTGATTATTATGTCCACGTCTTTATATGTTCCATACAATGCAGCAGCTGTTAAATCGTGCATTTTTGATAAGTCAGCACCACCAAACCAACTGATTGGAAGTTTTGATAATTCTTCAATTGTCCAGTTGTAATTGCCGTCACTTTTTCTGAAAGTGTCAAGATTAAAATAAGACTTCGTGCTCGACGTGTACACATTCATATCTTTTGCCAAAAATTCTTTTCTTGTTTGAGGATCATTTTGTGCTTGCAATGCGTCAGTCATTATGTCCTGAGGTCTTATCGTTACACCATAATTAGGACTTGCCATTTCGTGAATAACAGGATTAGTATAATCAACACTGCCGTCTTCGTTTTGATCTGCCTTGCAAATAAAAACAAAATATTGATCATCTTCCACTTCGTATTTCCCAGTCTCAAGATTTTTATTTATAATTTTTTTACAGTATAAAAATCTGTTATAACAAAAAGAATTCATATCATGACCGCCAGTTGTTATTCCAATCATTAATTTATTAGAATAAGACCTCCCTGCTTTTTTCATCCTGTCATATTTAACTGAATTTTTATATTCGTGTAACTCATCCATTATAAATATATTTCCCAGCAAAGAATCTCTATCAACTAACGCTTCAAAATAAACCGAACCATCAGATAATTTTCTATCTATAACGTGAGCGTTGTTATTATTAATTATGTGAAAATTATCTCTTTCTCCCATCATGTTTATGTTTTCAACTATAAAGTTGAATGATTGTAAAGCTTCTTTCAGAACAGATCCAACCATAAAAACTCTAGCTGACGACCTTCTTTCCAGTAAAGCTAAAGCAAATGCCAAAGCACCTGCAAATCTTGTTTTTCCATTTTTTCGAGGTATCATAATGAATGCTTCTTTGTATTTGCGAAGATTAGTACCTTTGTGATAGAAACCAACCAAATTGTAAATAATAAATTTTTGCCAAGGCTCTAATAAAAAAGGAGTATTCGCAAGAGGTGTTCCATCAAGTTTCTCACCTTCAGAATGCTTAAATACTCCTTCAATAATTTTTATAACAAATTCAGGATCTTTTACCCTCAATTCGTATTTAGAATTGTTTAAATCATCTTTGTATCGCTGACATGTTTGTTTTAGTTCTTTACAGGCTATTTTTTTGCTGGACAATATACTCTCAACATATTCGTCAACAATTTTTTTATTTATAGCTTCGATAATATATCATCCAAAGCCGATTTAGGTTTTTCTTCTATGCTTTGATTTAACTTTTTCAGTCCAGCTGGTGTTAAACCAAGTTCTCTTGCATAAGAAATTAAATCAATTCTCAATTTTTCAATGGATTGATAAAGCGGATTTTTTACTATGTTTGTGCTTCCATTTTTATTTGTATGTTTAATAACAATGCTTCCGCCACTTCTTTCAAATTTATCTATTGCTGTGTAATAATCAAATAGCATTTTTGCGAATGTGTCTATTGTTATTTCAAAAGCTTTGTTATATGTGTCAACTTGTTTCATCATTTTGATGATTTCTTTTTTATAGCCTGTTTTGTCTTTTATTTTTTCAACCGCCATATCAATCCCTCCTTATATAATGTATTTAGGTTGTTAAAGGTAACCTATAACCCTTTATCGACTAAGTATTATTCAGTTTTACTGTATAATATTGTTATTAGATAGA
>QWBY01002038.1_pt1 | contig 14326 bp, 14 predicted proteins | sample 1972471 | NCBI WGS metagenome assembly QWBY01 (sample SAMN09866722, study PRJNA288562) | Human gut metagenome isolate term6_stool, whole genome shotgun sequencing... | reverse complement strand
GCCGGTTAAGGGGGTTCGTTGAAAGGGGTTTAAGGGGAAAAATTGTGGGGACAATCGGAAGTCCCCTAATTTGTCCCCTTAATAACGAAGTATTAAAAATTAATTGTAATTTGGTAAATCATAGAAAAACTTTAAGAATAAAAAATAAAAAAAATTAGCATTAAAAAAAGGACTATTTCTAGTCCATTTTTACTCTTTTTAAAAGTGCCATTGCAAAAATAGCTGTTATTATTACAGAAATAACTCCATTTATTGAAGAAACTCCAAGTTTTTGTACAACTTCTACCATATTTGCTTCAAATGACAATCCCATAGCAACTTTATTTTTTATAAAAGTGTATAACAAATAAAGAATAATATAAGTTATTTGTCCAAAAAATCCTGCAAGAGCTGCTTTTGCTTTTTCATTTTTTATTTTTGTTTTATGAAAAATCAAACCTGCCACAAAGCCCATCATAAATTTATTTATAAATGTAAATGGTGCTGATGCAAAATAAAGTGGATTTGTTAAATCAAATATTGCTGAACCAACTCCTGCTGCAAGTCCTCCAAGTCCTGGCCCTAAAATTATTCCTCCCAAAAGACAAAAGGCATTTCCTAAATGAAATCTTGTATCTCCCATTGGCGTTTTGAGTGGTATTTGAAAAAATGCTGAAAAAATAAATACCAAAGCTATAAAAAGTCCTGTATATGTAAGTTTTTTTGTAGATAATTTATTCATGAGTCCTCCTATTTTTATTTCTACGTTTTTCTATCACAAACTAATTATATAATACAAAGGAAAATGTGTAAATATATCATTTTTCTATAAAATATTTTATAAATATCCATTTTCAAATTTAAAATTCAATTTTTTTCTATAAAATTAAAAATGTAACATGAGTTACAGAAATTAATTTGAATTTTTTATATAATAAATTAAAAACAAAAAGGAGTTATATATGAGCGAATTTTTAGGACCGATACACTACATGATGTATGAAAAAATAAAATTTCAAGATAAAATTACAGATTTTCTTTTAGATGGAAAAACAGAAGAAATTGACGAAAAAATTAAACCAGTTTCAACTGATAATTTGGAAAATTTAATCGACCAAGAAAATATTCACGGCTGGCTTGATTCAAAAATTGATGTTGTAGAAAATAGACTTGCCTATGCAATAAAAAATAGCGAAAATACAAAAGAAAAATTATTTGATTTTGGAAAAAAACAAGCTGAAGGAAAAAATTTCTCTGATTATAATGAAATTTTTCAAGATTTAAACATGATGCTCCTTGATGGAATGCCATGTGATAATGGACTTTCTGCAACAATTGATGAAAATGGAGATTTATTTTTAATTACAAATGTAAATACTCATGCGAAGTATTTCAAAGATTTTATAAATCCAGAAGATTCTCTTTCAAACACTTGTGAAGGAGGCCACAGCCACGACCACCACGAAGCTTTCGAAATTAATAAAAATGGTTTTGAATTAAAAGAAGAAATTTCTCCTTACCATGAATATAGGTACGAATTTTTGAAAGGATATTTTGAAAATTCCCCTTACGCAGTTGACCTTGTTGGTGGAATTAATTATAGAATTTACAAAAAATAAAAAATATTATACAAAATGGATAAGTATATCTTGGAAAAATAATAAGGAGGCTTTATGAAAAAATTAAGTGCAAATATTTTAGATGGTAAATTTGAACATTTGCTAGACGAAGACAAACTACAAATAACCCACCTACAAATCAAGCAAGGTGAGGAAATTCCAAGTCATAAATCGGATAAAAATGTGGTGGTTGTAATTTATAAGGGCAAGGTTGATTTCGTTGGAGAAAATGGAAATGAGATTATAGTTCCTGGCGATATAATAACTATGGATCCTAATGAAATGCACGCCTTAAAGGCAATAGACGATAGTGATTTGATGGTTATAAAAGCAAAAATTTAAAAATTTTAAAAATAAAAAAGGATGTTGCAAAATTATTAAATCGTTCCAATATTATGATAGAAAATCATAACGAAGTTTCGCTAAATAAACCGATAAGCTTAATACGAAACTTCTAAAAAATCTATGATAATATGGCGATAGTAATTCAGAATTTGCAACATCCTTTTTTTATTTGTTTTTCTTTTTAATTTTTAACTTTTTTTCTCTTCCAAACAACTTATTTGTTGAATAGTTTAGGATATTTTTCTTGTAAACTCTTGCTGCGATTATATACATTAAAACAATTCCTACTAACAAAATTATTAGGGAAATCATTCCTTGTAATAGGCTTGCGTTTTCGTAGATCAATCTCATTGGCATAAAAAATGTTGACAAGAATGGGATGTAGGATAGGATTTTTATAAAATTATTTGGCTCGCTTCCTACAAATGATGTGGAAATAAAATAGCAAAACATAATTATTAGCATAATTGGCGTTGCCATTTTGCCTGCATCTTCTTGCTTTTGTACCAAAGAACCAAGCATAGCTGAAAGGATTATATATAAAATCAATCCCAAAACCATAAATAAAACTATTTCTCCAACTAATTTATAATTTATTCCTTCAAAAATTTCAGAAATATTAAATCCTAGCATAGTTTTTATTTTTTCGTAAAATCCTGTAAATTTAATTATGGCAAATCCAACAAGTCCCAAGGCTAAATAAATTCCAAAATGAACTAGCATAGCAAGAATTGTTCCAAAAATTTTTCCAGCCATATAAGTGCCAGCTTTTACTGATGAGAAAATAAACTCTAGCATTTTTGTGCCTTTTTCAACTGCAATATCTTGCATTATTATTTGTGAATAAAAAATTAAAACAAAATACATTACAAAGATTGTAGCAAATAGGGCTAGCATATTTCCAGGATTTTTCAAATTATCTTTTATTTCGTGAAGATTAACTTCTGGTTTTTGGCTAATTATTGCATTTTGCTTGGCGTCAATATTAGAATTTTTCAAATTTTCTTTTCTTTGCATATCCTCTGCCAAAGAATTTATTACAAGCATTGGAGTTCTTGCTGTTGTATCTCCATAATAATCAAAATTTAAAAGTCCGTCTTTGTTTTTCACTTCAAGATAAGCTGAAATATCTTTGTTATCAAGAGCTTTTTTCGCCTCATTTTTTTCTTTAAATTCAAAATCTACCATAGGATTATTATGGAAATTTTTCTTGTATTTTTCCTCCGTTACAACTGCAATTGTGTCTGGAGTTTTAGTTGAGTAAGAAATGTAGGAAATTATTCCAATAACTACCGCCATAATAAAAGGCATAAGAACCATAACCCAAAAAGTAGGCGATTTAAGGTGTTTTTTTAAAGTATCAACTGATACAGTCATAAATCTATTCATTTTCTTCCACCTTTCTTGCAAAAATTTCATTTAATGTAGGAGGCGATTGGTCAAAATATGGAACAAAGCCAATATTATCTACAATTTTTTTGAAAATAACTTTTGCGTAATCTTCATTTTTCAAAATAAAAGTCCACTTATTACCATCTTGGCTAATCATTTCTATATTTTCATCGTTTAAGAAAAATAAATCTTCGCTTGATTCAACTACAATTTTCTTTCTTTCGTAAGAATTTCTAATTTCTTGAGGCGAACCATTCAAAACAATATTTCCTTTTTTAAGCATTATCAATTTTTTGCAAAGACTTTCCACATTTTCCATATTGTGAGATGAAAACATAATTGTCGTTCCTTCTTTATTTACATCTTTGATTATTTTTTCCAAAAGTCTGATGTTGTATGGATCAAGACCAGAAAAAGGCTCATCCAAAATTACAAATTCTGGTTTATAAATTAAAGCACAAAGAAGTTGAACTTTTTGTTGGTTTCCTTTTGAAAGCTCCTTGATTTTTGATGATAATTTTCCATCAATTTCAAAATATTCAAACCATTCTTTCAATTTTTCATCAGAAATATTATTCATTTTATTTAATTTTGCAAAATATCTTATTTGATCTTCTACTTTTCTTTTTGAATCAAGAGATCTTTCTTCTGGCAAAAATCCTATTTTTTCTAAAGGAACTTTAGAAAATTTTTTGCCATTATAAGTAATCTCGCCATCATACTTTGAATAAAAGTTCATTATACACCTAAAAAGTGTCGACTTTCCCGCGCCATTTTGTCCTATAACTCCAAAAAGTTCTCCATCTTTCACTTCAAAATCAAGATTATTTAAAGCAAGAAGATCGCCAAAACTTTTACTTAATCTTTCTACTTTTAGCATACGTACTCCTTAATTTTTTAAATACAAAATGTATTCATTACTATTTTACCATAGAAAAGTGGATTAAAAAAAGACAAGAGTTTATCTCTCATCTTTTTGTCTTTTGTATTTAATATATTTTAAAATTTCAAAATCAATTGAATTTACCAAAATTGCAATTACAACTCCTACCAATGTATCCAAAGTTCTATTTAGGGCAAAATTTATAGCTCCAAAATTTTCTCCATAATGATTTATTGAAACAGATGCAAAAACAATGCACATAATAGAAATTGCATTTGGCTTATCCATTGATGATAAAATCCAAATTAAAAACGCCATTATTACAGAAATCAAAAAATAATTTCCTATGTCATTTGTAAAATTTTTCCTAACAAATAAAAGATATAAAAATCCAACAAAGCCTCCAATGCACGTTCCCAAAATTCTATTTAATCCAATATCAATTGAGCCGTTTACGTCGTTTTTTGTACAAATTATAGCAGCTATTGCAGAATAAAATGGCAAGGCATTTGCCGATCTAAAATGTGAAAATGTAAAAGATAAAAATACAGCCAAAGCTGTTTTAAAAATTCTTTGTCCCGGTTTTTTTAATTTCATAAGCCAAGCCTATCAAATAAAAAATCAAAAAATGTATCTTCATTTACCCTGTTTGCTATATATTTTTTATTTTTTGAATTGATTTCAACAATACTTCCCCTATCAAAATCTTCATTTACCTTGATAGCTTTTTCTTCAAAAATAAATGCTTGTGGTTTCAAAACCATATAAAGCAAAATCCCAGCCTTTATTTCTCTTTCATTTTTTGGATAAAATTTATAAAGATTTTTGATATTTTCAAAAACAGGATCAGAAGTTGATTTTTTCAAAATTTCATCAGGCAAGGTCAATGAATTCGAAATATCTATTGGCAAAATAAAAGTTTCAATATCTTCTTTCAAAACAATATTTGTAGCCTTTGGATCGGTAAAAAAATTAAATTCTGAATTTTTTGTAATATCTCCAGAAGAAAAATTTGAACCCAAAATAAAAATATGGTCAATGTATGAAACAAAATCATCATATTTTATTATTGCTTTTGCTATATTTGTAAGAGGACCTGTCGCAATAATATCAAGCCTTCCACAATCTTTCGCCAAATCATATAAAAAATCTTCAGGACTTGCATCAGATAAATAATCTTTTGTCTTGTCAAAAATCAGAGAATTTTTTCCACTAATCAAAATTTCTTGATTTTTCAAATTAGAAGATGAGCCCTCACAAATAGGCAAAATTAAATCTTCCATATTTGCCATAGAAAGAATATTTTTTGCGGCAAATTTTGAATCCATAAAAGAGCTTACAGAAGAAATTCCAACAATTTCAAATTCATTAGAATTAAATGCCATTTTAAGCATCAAAATTTCTGATAAAGTAAAATTTGTATCTATATAAATAAATGGTTTTTCTTTTTCCATAATTCACTTCCTTTTTTTAAAAATTATACCAATATTAATTGAATTTTCTATCAAATTTTATAAGCAAAAATATAAAGAATATATTTTTAATTTTTACAATCAATTAAAACTTCTTGGTTTTTAATTTTATTTTCAAAATATATAGTTGTTTGACAAAATACAAATTAATTAAATAAATATAAGAAGATGACCGATTATTGTGAATATTTACAAATGATAATTTATATAATAAAATAGTTTTTAATGATTAGGAGGAAAAAATGAAAGAATTTTTAAAAAGAAAAGGAATAAGTTTATCGGCAAAAGTTTATTTTATTGATGCTCTAGGCTCAATGGCTTTCGGACTTTTTGCAACTCTTTTGGTTGGAACAATTTTAAACACAATCGGCAAATCTTTTGACATTAAATTTTTGTCAGAAACAATTTGGCCCCTTGCCCAAGAAGCCACAGGACCTGCAATCGCCGTATCAATCGCCTACGCTTTAAACGCTGACAGGTTAATTTTATTTTCATCAACAATTGTAGGACTTTCTGCAAATAAATTAGGAGGTCCAATGGGAGTTTTTATCGCAACATTAATCTCAGTAGAAATTGCAAAAATAATTTCAAAAGAAACAAAAATCGACATAGTTTTAACTCCAGTTGTGACGGTTTTAGTCGGAGTAATGATTGCAAATTTAGTAGGACCTTTTATCCAAACGCTTATGACAAAAATCGGAATAATTATAATGGATGCAACAAGACAAAAGCCTTTTATAATGGGGATTATTGTTTCAGTAATTGTAGGAATTGTTTTGACTCTTCCAATTTCATCGGCTGCTCTTTGTATGACCATAAGTCTTTCAGGACTTGCGGCAGGGGCTGCGACAATTGGTTGCTGTTGTCAAATGATAGGCTTTGCAGTAATTTCATTTAAAGAAAATAAAACCCAAGGCCTAATCGCTCAAGGACTTGGAACAAGTATGCTCCAAATGCCAAATATAATGAGAAATCCAAAAATTTTAATTCCACCAACACTTGCCTCAGCAATACTAGGACCATTTTCAACAATAATTTTTAAACTAGAAAACTCTCCCATAGGAGCTGGCATGGGAACATGCGGTTTGGTAGGACAAATTTCAACTTTCACAGCAATGAGCCATGTCCCATTTTTAAATTTATTATTTACTATAATAATTATGCATATAATCCTTCCAGCCATAGTTTCCTTAATAATTTATTATTTTGTAAAAAAAATAGGCTGGATAAAAGATGGAGATATGAAGTTGGATTTTTCCAAATAAAATTTATTTAATAAAAATATTTTAAATTTAAAAATGGACTATGCAATGCACAGTCCATTTTTATTTGTAATTTTTTAAATTCTTATCCAAGTTTTCATCTATTAAATTGAATTTATTTATTTTTTTCTTTTTTTAGAAACAAATAGGCCGCCTACAGAACCTGCCAAGATTGTCAAAATACTTGCTGATGAACCTACTCCAGTTTTAACATTTTTTGATTTATTATTAGCTGGTGTAAGTTTTGCTTTTTTAGAATTTGATGTGATTTCTTTAGCTTTTTCACTTACAAGCTTAGACCCATCAATCATATTTTTTGAACCATCTGGATATGTTATTGTTACACTACCATTTTTTGTTACTTCAATGTTGATAGCCTTTGGATTTGATTTTTTAACCTTACTAGCAATTTCTGCTTTTTCCTTATCAGTCAAATTATTTTTATCTTTAACCAAAGTCTTAGCTGGAATAACTGCTGGATTATTTTGAGCATCTGTTTTATTATTTTGTGCTTGTGCCATTTTCTCAACCAAATCGCTAGCATTAATTGTATCTTTAGAATTATCTGGATATGTTATTGTTACATTTCCTTTTTCATCTACTTCTACTTGTGTATTTTTTGGGAAATTATTTTTGTTTAAGTCTTTTATTTTATTTATAATTTCTTCTTTTTCTTTTTCTGTTAATTTTTCTAAATTTTTAACTTTTATTTTATTTTTTGGAAGAATTGGATCAATTGTATCAGCAATTGGTTTTTGTTCTAAAGCAGCTAACATTTGTTGCTTCTTAATAATTTCAGCTTTTAGATTTTTTATTTCCAAATCTAGTCCCTTAATTTTTTCATCTATTTCTTTTATTTTTTCTCTTAACTCTTTTTCTTTTTCATCTTCAGCCTTTTGTTCTTCTTCTTCTAATTTCAAAAGTTTTTCTTTAAGAGTTTTTATCTCATTTGCTGTATTTTCACTTAAAGCCTGGCTAGCATTTTTTTCTTTTTCTAATTCTTCTATTTCTTTCTTATTTGCGTCAATTTTTTCTTGAATTTTTGCTTTTTCTTCTTCAAGTGCTTTAATCGCTTGGTCTTTGTTGTCTATAGCCTTTAATTTATTTTGTTTTTCTTCAATGCTATTTTGAATATTTTTAAGATTTTCTTTTTCAGCATCTACTTCTTCTTTAGCTTTTTCAACAAGTTTTTCTTGTTCTTCTTTTGCTGCTTTAAGCTCATTGACATTTTTTTCAGTTTCTGGCTTGATTTTCTTTATATCTTCAATCTCTTTTTCTAAACGCTCAATTTTTTTGTCAAGTTCAGCTTTTTTAGCCTCTAAATTTTCATAATCTTTAAGCTTTTCTTGTTTTTCTGAAATTTCTTTTTCAAGTTTTTCTTTTACTTGTTTTATAATATTTAATGCACTTTCTCCACCAATTTTTTTATTTTCAAGTTCTTTTATATCTTTTTTTAATTTCTCAATTTCATCAATTACATCTTGTGGTGTTTTATTATTTAATTTTTTTTCTAATTCTTCTTTTTCTTTTTGAATTGGTGCTATTTGAGCTTTTTTAGCCTTAATATTTGTTTTTATTTCTTGTATTTGTTTATCAAGTTCTTGATTTTTCTTAGCTAAGTCTATTGCATCTTTTTTAGCTTGTTCTTTCTTATTTGAAAGTTCAGCAATCTTATTTTGTATATTTGTGTTTTCTTGTTCTTTTTCTTGAATTTGTTTTTTTGAATTTTCAATTATTTCATCAAAATTAGGAATAACACCTTGAGGAGGATTACCAGCTTTTTTAGCCTCTTCATAGTTTTGTTTAGCTTCTTTTGTCCTTTCAATATGTGTATTCAAATTTTGAATATTTCTTTTATTTTCTTCGATTTTTGCTTGTTCGCCTGAAATTTTATTATCAAAGTCTGCTACTTCCTTGCCTTTTTCAGCGATAGTTGCAGAATTTCTTGTCTTTTCTTCCTCTAATTCTTTAACTTTTTTTTCAAGAGTAGACATTTCATCTTCAATTTTTTTAATTTCTTTTTCTTTATTTTCAATGTTTTTATCCAAATCAGAATCATAGTCTGGATATTTATCTATCAATTCTTGCAATTTAGCCTTTTTCAATTCATAACTAGCATTAACAACCTTTAATTGATCCTCAATATCTTTTTTGTCTACTTCATTTTTCTTTTCTTTTGCTTTCAAATCAGTGATTTCTTGTATAAAGCTTGTCTTATTAGCGATTATATTGTTTAAACTTTCTTGAATTTTTTCTCTTTCTTCTTTAGCTTTTGGAAGTTCTTGTTCATACTTAGCCAAATCAGCTGTATATCTTTCTAAAAGAGCATTTTCTTTCTCATAAGCTTTTTTCTTTTTATCTAATTCTTCACTAGATTTTTCTAGGCTTTCCTCAAGTTTTTTCTTTTTATCTTCACTAGCTTTTTCTTTTTTCTTATCTTCTTCTATACTTTCTTCAAGGGCCTTCTTATCCTTTGCTGGATCAAAGTTTTTTATATCCTCAATTTCTTTTTCCTTTTTCTCAAGGGCTTTTCTTAAATTTTCTTTTTCCTCATTAGCTTTTGCTAATTTTTCATCAAAAGATTTAAGAATTTTTTGGTTTTCAGCTTCTTTATCCTCAAGTTCCTTGATTTTATTTTTTAAATCATCAATTTCCTTAGCCAACTTGTCATTTTTCTTGGATAATTTATTAGAAAGTTCAGATTTTTCTTTAAGCAATTCTTCTTTTTCTTTTAATTTCTCATCCAATTGCTTTTCTAATTGAGCAATTTCTTTTTTAATAAGCTCAATTTTATTTTCAATTTCTTCCTTACTATCCATATTTATAGAATTTACATTAAGATTTTCTTCAGCCCTTACCATTTTTCCATTTGAAAAAATAATGCTAGAAGACAAAGCAAGCACCATAGCGTATTTTGCTAATTTTTGTTTTTTCATAATTTATACCTCATCTTTTATATTGTATTAGTTTTGTTTTATACATTATTTTCATATCTTACCAAAATATTTCTAAAGTGTCAACAAAAAATTTTCAAGAAAGTTTATTGATTTAATTTAGCAAACTTAATAGGTGTATGTTAGTAAATATGAGCTTTTTGTGAAATAAAAATGTATGAAATGTGAGGGATTTTTTAAATAGCAAAAGCAAAATTTGATTTTTAAATAAATATATCTAAAATTTACTCTGGGGAGAAAAAAATATTTGAAATTTTAAAGATAAAAATAAATAAAAATTATTTATTAAAAAATTTCAAATTATTAATAGAATTTTTTAAAAATTTTCAAAAAAAGAAAGTGCAAGCACTTTCTAAGTTTTTAAATAGTAGAATTTTTTCTCATTGTCAGTTAATTTTATTTTTTGGAATTTTTTTCCAGATTTGTGGGATAAATATTAAAAATGTCCACACAGGGACATTTTTAAGCTATTTATCTGCTAATTATCACTCAGTTTTTAATAATCTAGCATCGTATTTTATTTTGCATAATTTAATTCTTAGTTATAGTCCGTGGGATAATCATTAAAAATGTGCCACTGGCACGTTTTTAAGCTATTTATCTGCTAATTATCACTCGTTTTTTAATAAATTAGCATGATATTTTATTTTTCGAAATTTAATTCTTAGTTCGACTCCGCGGGATAATCATTGAAAATGTGCCACTGGCACATTTTTAAGCTGATTACACGCTAACTTATCACTCATTTTTTAATAAATTAGTATAACAATTTATTTTGCAGAGTCTTCTCTTCGTTTTCGTTCGCGGGATAAATATTAAAAACGTCCACACGGGGACGTTTTTAAGCTATTTATCTAATCCTGGTCGCTGTATTGTTTTAGTTTTCCTAGGGCTTGGTTTTCTATTTGTCTTATTCTTTCTCTGGACAGATTATAAATTGTTCCTATTTCTTCTAGGGTTTTTGGTTTTTCGTTGTCCAAACCGTATCTATAAATTATTATTTGTTTTTCTCTATCTGATAATTGATCCAAAGCTTTCATTAGGAAATCTTCCATATCTTTTTTTAGGATTTGATCGTCTACTGGGATTGAATCGTCTCCTACCATATCCATCAGCTCATCGCCTGTTGAATCTTCTGAATCTAAATTTATATTTAAGCTTGTTGAATTTACTTGATTTCTATTTATCAAAAATAAATCGTCGGCTTGTTTTTTGTCGATTCCTTCTTGTTTTAAAATCTTGTACAATTCTTCTTCGCTTGCTTCAGGATTTGCTTTTAATATTTGTTTTAATTTATTTAATTTTAAATATTTTCCAGCTGGTATTCTTATTGTGTGACCTTCTTTATTTATTGCTTTTCTTATTGCTTTATCTATCCATTTGTAGGCATAGGTTGTAAATTTGTATCCTAAAGTGAGGTCAAATTTTTCTGCAGCTCTTATCATTCCAAGCATTCCTGATTGGACCAAATCTTCAAGTTCAAGGTCGTTTCCATGTGAGCGATAAAAATATGAGGCCCTACTCCTAACAAGTCCTTGATTTTTATCTACCAAAGCTCCAAGAGCATTTTGATTTCCTTCTTGGAATTGTTCTACAATTTGCTCATTTGTTAAATCCGAAAGTCTAATTATGTCTGATCTTTGCCTTGCAACAATAGAATTTTTTATTTTTTTTCTATCTTCTTCCTCTTCTATTTCCAGTTCTTCATCTTCCAAAAACTGTTCAAATTCTTCTTTTTCTTCTTCTGTTAAGCCCTTATAAATTTTTTGGGCTTGTTTTTCTTGATCTGCCTAAGCAGCCAAGTTCTTATAAAAATGATTTGAATTTTTATAAATTGAATTTATCTACCTTTACCATTATTTATTTTTCCAAGTCTTTTTTTATATCATCAAGTTTTTTTATTATTTGCTCTGATAAGGGAAATTGCTTGAAATTATTTGAAAAATCTTTTTTTTGATTTCTCTTTATTTTTACCCTTTTATTTAAAAGATCATTCCTAAGCTCAAGAGCAGTTATCCTACTTGCTCCTCTTTCAAAGGCGAGTGATTGAACTTGTCCATCGTCTGTTACAACTTTTACATTGTGGCGACGTGCGTATTTGTTTGTCATTTTTTCAATGTAGGTGTCTGCCGTTTGAAATTTTTTGGTATAGACTATTTCTATTCCCAATTTTTCAGATATATTTTCTTTTTCACCATCAGAATTATAGGCATCGAAAACTACCACAACTTTTTCGTTTGGTTATATTTTTTTTAGTTAAAGCCATTTTGTCTTAGACTTTCATAGATTGCGATTGCACTTGCTACCGATGCGTTTAATGAATTTATTTTGCCAAGCATGGGTATTTTTATTAGTCCATCGCAATTTTCTCTTACAAGTCTTGAAAGTCCCTTTCCTTCATTGCCAACAACTAGGGCGATTTTTCCTGTAAGATCTGTTTGAGTAATATCTCCATCAGCTTCTCCAGCTAGTCCATAAACCCAAAAATTTTCTTTTTTTATTTCTTTTATGGCCCTATTTATGTTTTTGACCATGGCTATGTCTATATTGTTGATTGCTCCGGCACTTGTCTTATATACAGTTGAATTTACTTTTGCAGATCTTCTTTCTGAAATAATTATTCCATCAAAACCAAAGGCTTCTGCACTTCTAATTATTGCACCAAGATTATGAGGATCTTCTATTTGATCAAGAACCATTAGTCTTTTTTTATCTTTTAAATCATCAAGGTCCTTGTATTTGTAATCTTCTACTTCGATTTCAACACCTTGGTGGTTGCCAGAAATTTTTAAAAAATAATCCTTATCCTCATAAAATATTGGCACATTTTTATCTTCTAATTTATTTATAATTTTATCAATTAGCTTGTGATTTTTGCCCTTGTTATCCAAAATATGGGCTTTTTTTATATTTTCGCCTGCATCAATGGTTTCAAGTACAGATTTTCTTCCATATATACTTGCCATTACTTAAGCTCCCACTTGGTTCCTTCTCTGGTGTCTTTGATTAAAATTCCCATTTCAGAAAGTTTGTCACGAATTTCATCAGCCTTTTTAAAATCTTTTGCCTTTTTTGCTTCTTTTCTTTCTTCAATTAATTTATTTATTAAATCTTCATCAAGAGAGTCATCTGTTTTTTTCCTATTTTCTATACCAAGCACATCTTCAAGTTTTATAAATAAATCTCTTGTTTTTTCTACAAATTCTTTTGAAGAATTTTCATCTAGTTTGGTGTTAGCAAATTTTGAAATTTCAAACAAAACTGTAAGTGCATCTGCAGTGTTTATGTCATCATCCATAACTTTTCTAAAATTATTTTCAAAATTATCAAGCTCTTTTATTAAATCTTTTTCTTCATCTTTTAAATTTCCACTAGTTTTTTCTAAAAGATCGTCCATCCTAAATTTGGCATTGTTTAATCTTTCTAGGGAATTTTTTGCTTGTTCTATTATATATCGTGTAGGGTAAAGAAATTTCCCAAAGACTTGCTCATTTTGGTTCCATCAACTTGGATCATGCCGTTGTGCATCCAATAATTTGCAAATTTTTTGCCTGATCTTGTTTCTGATTGGGCAATTTCATTTTCGTGGTGAGGAAATTGTAAATCTTCCCCACCAGCATGAAGGTCAATTGTTTCTCCCAATAATTTTTTGCTCATGGTTGAACATTCTATATGCCAGCCCGGTCTACCCTTGCCCCAAGGAGAATCCCAAGAGACTTCTCCTTCTTTTTTTGTAGCTTTCCAAAGGGTAAAATCCATAGGATTTCTTTTTTTGCCCTTGTCCTTATCATCTAGTCTGTTTGATGCGCCTTCTCTTAAATCTTCAATGTTTTTTCCTGAAAGATGTCCATAGTCTTTTGCTTTTGAAATATCAAAATAAACATCTCCATTTGATTCGTAAGCACAATCCTTATCCACCAATTCTTTTACAAATTCTATAATATCTTCCATAGTTTCTGTAGCTTTTGGGTGAATTGTATGCTCTTCGTCAAGATTTAAATCTTTTGCATCTTCCATATAAGCTTTTATATACTTATCTGTAACTTCCTTAGTTGATATATTATCTTTAATGGCCTTATTTATAATTTTATCGTCAACATCTGTAAAATTTACAACGTATTTTACGTCATTGCCTAGATATTTTAAATATCTTCTCATTGTATCAAAGATTACCAAAGGACGAGCATTTCCTATGTGCATATAATCATAAACTGTTGGGCCACATACATACATTCTTACCTTGTTTTCATCAATTGTCTTGAACTCTTCTTTTTGTCTTGTGAATGTATTATATATTTTCATATTAAAAATTTTCCTTAACGTAATTTAATCTGTCGATCATTTTTTCCTTGCCCATAATTACAAAGGCATTTACAAGTTCTGGTCCGTGAACATTTCCTGTAAGTCCTGCCCTAACTGG
>QWBY01001478.1_pt1 | contig 14327 bp, 14 predicted proteins | sample 1972471 | NCBI WGS metagenome assembly QWBY01 (sample SAMN09866722, study PRJNA288562) | Human gut metagenome isolate term6_stool, whole genome shotgun sequencing... | reverse complement strand
CATTTATATCATTCCTAAATTTAAATTTTTCGTGTTACCGGAATTTACAACTCTATTTCTTTATGAAAAAATCAATCTTACAATCAAAAGAAAAACAAAAATCCCAATGAAATAAGAAAGCCTCCATAAATTCTAATATTTATACCGCTTCTCTCAGTCGCTATGTCCCATTAGCTTGCAAATAATTCTTTTAATTCTTACAACAATTCCTCCAATACCTCCCAGCCTTGATAATAAAATGCCGAGAGCAAAAAATATTACTATAACGGTAGCCATATCCAAATAATTTTCGCCCATAATTTTTCTCCTTTACAACTTCAAATTTTCGTATTACCAACACCAAACAAATTCTCGTTTATACTTCAGATTTATAAGATTATATCACATAATTTAAGCTTTATATTTAATAAGTTTCACTGAGCATAGCTAAACTATCCATAACTTTTCAACGGGATATTTAATTTCTATTGTATCTTCAATCATTTATTTTTTCTCCCTGGTATGATTCAACTATATTTAAAATCATTTTTTCAAAAATGTGTGCATAATTCCATTTTTTGATGAACTATACCTTCTTCTAAAAAATCATCGGATGAAACTCTAAACCCAAATTTTTTATAGAAACCTACTGCGTGCTTTTGTGCATCTATACATATTTTTTTACACTTCAGCTTTTCTTTAATAGCAACAATACTTTTTTGCATCAATTCTTTTCCAAGCCCGTTACCATGCACTAATGTCAAAACTCTGCCAACCCGAACTATATATTTATTATCATCTTGACTAAACGCTCTTAAATAAGCAACCACTTTATTATCATCCATAATATAGCAGTGTAAAGAATTATAATCTATATCATCCATATCCTGACAATGAATATTTTGTTCTATAGTAAAAATTTGCGACCTTGATTTCAAAATTTCATATAATTCTTTTGTTGTTAATTCATCAAATGTTTTTGCAAAAAATTCCATTTACATATCTCGCTTTCAAATTCATATCTTCCGTTACTTTACAAGTTACAAATCTATCTCTTACTCGGAAAGCAATCTTTCAAGTAAAATCTTTCGGTTATTAATAAACATTTCGGTAACTTTATAACTCTGCGTATCTTCATATTCACATTTGTGTACTATTCCATCGTCAAATGATAAAATCTGTGCATCTGGTATTCCTAACAAAATAGGGGAATGCGTAACTATAATAAATTGTGATCCTTCTTTTGCACATGAATATATTTCCATAAGCAATGTTAATTGTCTTTGAGGAGATAATGCTGCTTCCGGCTCATCAAATAAATATAACCCATTTGGTCGCAGGTGATTCTGTGTGAGCGCAAGAAAGCTCTCTCCGTGTGATTTTTCATGGTATTTCTCTGATGGATGAGCCCAATCCGAATACTCCAGTTCTTTTGTTGCAACATTATAAAAGCTTTCTGCTCTAAGAAAATATCCCCATTTTGCTTTACGAAATCCTTTTGAAATTCTGATAGCATTATACAATTCAGAATGTGAATCAAAAGTCGAAAAAGAATAATTTTTAGTGCCGCCTTCCGGATTAAAACCGTATGATACTGCAAGAGCTTCTAAAAGCGTCGATTTACCACTACCATTTTCTCCGACAAAAAAGGTAATTGGTTTTTCAAAAACAACTTCTTTTAATTTATTTATAGCTTCAATTTCTCGTAAATAACTATCGTCCTCAATCTTATTCCAATCTATCGACAGGCTTTGTATAAATTGTTGATTCATTTGATCACCTCAAACTGATATAAAACATAAAAATCATTCTTTCGTTCTCTGACAAAGAATACGCATTCTTTTCCCGATAAATAATTCTATTACTTAATAAGTAATATTACCTTTTTATCTGTTCAGTTGCAATGGATTGTTCATTGAATTATTTTCTATTTTTTTCAAATATTGCTATCTAATTACTTGTCCGTTGTTTTCTTTTACTATATAACAAACCTGTCATCAGTAATGCACTTATCAAACAATCATATATCCCATTACATCATTTGTATCAGCCGTAGTTGGCGCTTTTTCTTTATTATTCGTATGATTATTCGGTTTTGATGTTTAATTTACATCCTTTTTCTCCAAACCGTTCGCTTTCGCAATCGCTGCATCTACAGCACTATAATCTGCTACTCTCAACAGTTCTTTTTCCATTGCCTTTTCCAATTTCTTTCGATTAAAGAAAAATAAATGTTTATGGGGTTCATTAGCTTTTATGTTTATAGTCGGACTGGCTTTTCCGCTGTTAAGATATAAGGATATGAAGCAGTCCGGATATATCAATAATCTTGACAATGGATTTTTTGCGCGCGCTTTGTTCATAGGAATTATTCTTGCTGTATTTTGCAGCCTTTTTATCGGTACAGAACATAATGATGGAACGATCAGAAACAAAATTATCGTAGGACAAAAAGAGAAACGATCTATTTATCAAATATGATAACTTGTTCTGTTATCGCGATTACTATGTGCATTGTGTTTTTTGTTCCATACCTTAGTGTTGGAATACCTTTGCTTGTTTTTTACTGCTGATGTGAAATTGATTATGCTCATAGGCGTAACCGTCCTTGTTTTATCAATTACATTTGCTTCACTTTTCACACTTATAACAATGCTCTTTCAAAATAAAGCTATTATTGCAGTGTCTTGTATTCTGCTTTCATTCGGACTATTACTTGCAGGGGCAATATGTAATAGAATGTTAGATGCTCCGCCAACTATTCCGGCTTACTCAATAGGAGAAAATGGCGAAACAACAGCTCAGGAAACAGAAAACCCAAAATATTCGGACGGAACAAAACGAGAAATTGTACAATTCTTTTATGATGTCAATCCAGGTGGTCAGGCAATTCAATGTTCAACAATGCAGCCTGTCAATTTAACACGATTACCTATATATTCCTTAGCAATAATTGTCCTTACAACCGGTGCAGGTGTTTGGATTTTCAAGAAAAAAGATTTAAAATAAAGGAGCGAACACATTATGTTATGGTTATGGCTTTTCATAAGTGGATTGATCTTAATAATTATCTTGCTACTCATCAAAATACATTTATTGCGAAAATCTGCACAAGAAATAGAAAGTTCATTTTCCGAAAAGCTCATAACCGATAGTAATACTTTAATTGATATTTCAAGCAATGATAAATATATGCGCCATTTAGCAAATGAAATAAATATCCAGTTACGAAAACTCCAAGCTGAACGCAGAAAATTTCAAAAAGGTGATTTAGAATTGAAGAATGCTGTTACAAATATTTCTCATGATTTACGCACACCGCTAACCGCAATATACGGCTACTTAGATTTACTTGAACAGGAAGAAAAAAGTGAAACAGTCAACAGATATATAGCCGTCATAAGAAATCGTACAAAAATGCTGAAACAGCTTATGCAATTTAAATATTCCGGCAAAAGTATCCCCTCCTCCGGTGTTGGGATACTTTTGTCTTATAAAAGCTAAAAATACAACATTTTTACCTATATTCGCGCTCATTTTTTCTATACATTTCTTCCGCTATAGATTATAATAAAAGGCAAGATGTTTTGAATTTATTATTTCAATATTTTATGTAGGAGGAAACCACGTATGAAACAAAAACTATATGACAAATTTGCAGAACTTTTCGGCGCTACGGATGATGCACATTTTTATTTTGCTCCCGGCCGCGTCAACCTTATCGGAGAGCACACCGACTATAACGGCGGTCATGTATTCCCCTGTGCCCTGACACTTGGTACATATGGCGTTGCAAGAAAAAGAGAAGACCGGCTTATGCACTTTTATTCCTGCAACCTTGACGAGATCGGCGTAGTAGAAACATCTCTGGACGACCTTACTAACAAGGATTGTTACGACTGGGCAAACTATCCGCTCGGAGTTGTATGGACATTCTCCGAAAAAGGCTACAAACTTGATACCGGATTTGACATGGTAATATGGGGGAATATTCCTAACGGTGCAGGTCTTTCCTCTTCTGCTTCTCTGGAAGTGCTGACCGGAGTGATCCTGACTGATTTATATGGAATTACCGATCTAAGTCCAATAGATCTTGCTTTATTCGGACAATACTCCGAAAATAATTTTAACGGCTGTAACTGTGGAATTATGGATCAGTTTACAGTAGCTGTCGGGAAAAAAGACAACGCAATATTTCTTGACACAAACACTTTGCAATATGAATATGCACCCATTCTTCTTGAGGACTCCAAGATCATCATTACAAACAGTAAAGTAAAGCACAGCCTTGTCACTTCTGAATACAATGTCCGACGTCAGGAATGTGCGGATGCGCTTAGCGATCTGCAAAAGGAACTGTCCATTTCTTCTCTCGGCGAGCTTACTCCAGAAGAATTTGAAGAGGCAAAGCACCTGATCCGGGATGAAGTTCGTGTAAAACGTGCCAAACATGCTGTTTACGAGAATCAGCGCACTATCGCCGCCGTCAAAGCTCTGAAAGAAGGCGATATTACAAAGTTCGGAGAATTAATGAATCAATCCCATGTTTCTCTGCGCGATGATTATGAAGTATCATGTAAAGAAATCGATCTGCTCGTTGATCTTTCATGGAATACCCCGGGAGTCATCGGCTCTCGTATCACCGGAGGCGGATTCGGCGGCTGTACCGTCAGCATTGTAAAAAATGAAGCCGTAGACAATTTTATTAAAAATGTCGGAGAGGCCTATAAAGAAAAATTCGGATATGAAGCTGAATTTTATGTAGTAGACATCGGTGTCGGCGCTTCCAGATTAGATGTATAATCTTCCGTAAAACAAACTTTTAAAAACACAAAAAACACACCTTGTACAAGATACCAAAACTCTTTTACCCGGTGTGTTTTTTTCTGCCTTTCACCTTGCTCAGCGGATCATCCGTCACTTCAGATATTCATGGACATTTTCTTTTGTGACTTTGGAATAGGGCAGATAAATGTAATTTTCATTAGTAAATTTTATTTCCTCCGCTTCTTTTCCGATTACCAATGCAGCTGAAAGCTTTGCTATCGCTCTCGCCTGTCCCTCTTTATCATTATATACCGTTCCCGCCATACTTGAATCTTCCACTGCCTTCAACCCCATATCCGTGCCGTCTATTCCTATAAATACCGGAAGAAGGGCCTCTGTATAATTCAAATTTTTATAAGCGTCCAACGCTCCCAGAGCCATGTCATCATTATTTGCCAACACAAGTTCTATCTTATTTTTATACTGCCCCAGCATCTGCTCCATCCGGTTCTGCGCCTGCGCCCGGTTCCAGTTCGCAATCTGGTAACTTAACTTTTCCAGTTCAATCCCATTTTTGTTAAGCGTATCTACCGCATTTTCTGTACGAATGATCGCATCCTGATGTCCCGCTTCCCCTTCCAGAACTACATACTGAATTTTTCCGTCCTTATTGTGATCTATCTGACTGTTTTGCCGTATCATTTCAACAGCCAGCTCTCCTTGCAGCACACCGGACTGCTTTGCATCTGCGCCAACGTAATAAAGCCTGTCCCACTGCCTCATATCTTCCGCAACCGGTTCTCTGTTAAAAAATATAATCGGCACATCATGTTCTTTTGCAACATCTATAATTTCCGACGGATCTGCCCGATCTACCAGATTCACACAAAGGACGTTGCATCCTGCATTTATCAGCTCTTTCACCTGGTCATTCTGCGTGCGCTGAGATCCGGCAGCATTTTTAACTGTCACAGTCGTCTCAACTCCATTCTTGTTGAGATGATTAAGTTCTTCTTTAAAACAGACAAGAAGTTCGCTTAAAAAGGTATCGTTTTGATCGTAACAGGTAACTCCGACATAAACCTTGTCTGACATGGATATTTTCTGCTTACCGCAGGCACACAAGAGTTGTATCACCATACATAAAACAATCGCTGCCGCTAATAGTTTCTTTTTTTTCATTCCTCCACCTCTGTTATAATCCTCATGTACTCTATACGCCTTACTGACTCATAGTGAACAAAACTTCTTGATTTTCTTTTGAAAACAGTGTCTCTCTGCGAACAGTCGAATATGAAACCGTGTTTCGTTCCGGCTTTTTCATGAAGCGCCGCAAACTGTCTGATAGTTCTGCCACACTCTGATATCCTCTGTTAAACTCATCCGGCACTACGAGACATTGTATCTCTCCTGTATCTAAATAATAGAAAGCTTCCATAGAATGTCCGATTCCATACAGAACCGCCCCATGCAGATTATTTGTCGAAGAACATTCCCCGGCTGCCACCAGACTTATATTATCTAATGTCATTATAAAATCCACTTTTTCGCTTTGTTCCATTGAATTTTTTTCCTTGTCTTCCGCAAAAGAATCCGATATCTGCCATAGAATATCCGCCTGTTTTTCTTCCAAAACCGCTCGAACCCCCTCTGCCCGTTCACTTATAGCTTCTGCGTTTTCTTCTCCCGAAACGAGCCCTATCTTTTTCCCTTTTATATTTCCGCCGCAGTCTTTTAATAATTCCTCTGCCAACGCTTTTCCCATGGCATAATTATCCGCTCCCGTAACCGGCATTTTCGTTTCTGTTCCATCAGAAGACGCAAGGCTTTCCACAAGCACAACAGGCACTTTCTTTTCGACTTCTTTTAGCATCTTTTCTGTTTTCTCTCCATTGGCAGGCTCTACAATAATTCCGGATGCGCCGTTTGCAATTTCTCTTTCTATTAAGTTCTCTTCTTCCTGTACACTCAGACTTCCCGCTGTACTTACCACAAATACCTCTGTCTTTTTATCTGCCGCCGCCATTTTTGCCCCATACTTAAATGCTGCCCACTGACTATCATCTGAATTCTGGATGATCACGGAAATTTTTTCTTGCTTTTTTTCATTTTTTTCCAAAAACATGAACATGACCAACACAAAAACCATAAGCCCCAGAAATGTTTACCAAAATAAATATCTTTTTGCCATTCTTCATCCTTATTCCCTCTGCGGTTCCTTTTTCTGTTCATTCTCTTTTTCGTGAAGGTTTCCTCCTTCCAAAGCCTTGCGGTTCTCTTCTGTATACAAAACCGCCGGGATGCAGATCGAGACAGTTGTTCCTTCATCCGGCTCGCTTTCCACGACTATACCATATTCTTTTCCAAATACAATCTTAATGCGGTTATTAACATTCACAAGTCCTACTCCCGAACCATGCTTATGTACTCTTTTCTCATCTGTCAAAAGCCGGCTCACTTCCTCACTGCACATACCGATCCCGTTATCTGTCACCGAAAGAATAATAAGCCCATTCTCCATCTTACCGCTGATTTTTATTTCACCGCAGTCATCTGTCCCATTGATTCCGTAATTGATCGCATTTTCCAAGATCGGCTGTAAAACCAGTTTTACAATACAAAATGCATAAAGAGAATCATCTACATCGAAAGTAACTGAAAAGGCATTTTTATATCGTATCTTCTGTATATTCATATAACTTCGGGCATGCTGCAGCTCATCCCGGATATTAATCACAGTATGCCCTTTTGATAAACTTATACGGAACAATTTTGCAAGCTGTGAAATCATAAACGCCGCCTCGTCGTTGCGTCCATCCTCGATCATCCACGTGATAGAATCCAGCGTGTTATAAAGAAAATGAGGATTAATCTGGCTTTGCAATGCATCCAACTCGCTTTTTCTACGTTCGTTTTGTTCGATAATAATCTCCTTCATAAGCTCATCTATCTGCTCATAAGATTTTTGGATAGAATATCCGAGATACCGGATTTCTTCCGCTCCTCCAATATATACCTCCGGCTTTTCACCCGCTTCATACTCCAGTACTGATGCGTTTAATTTCAAAATCGGGCTTGAGATTCTCGCTGAAACGACACGATTAAGCGCTACAAGTACCATTACCGTCAGAAGCATCAACAAAATAATAAAATATCGCACGTCGATCATCCCGTGTATAAATGCCGAATAAGGAATTACCCCCACCAGCTTCCATCCGGTATAACTGATAGTATTGACTATTACTTTCCGCCTCTCGCCTTTAAAATCATCTTCGTACACACCGTCCTTGTGGGAGGCTGCCAGACTGCTGTTTTCTCCGCTAAGACCGTTACTGATCTGTATCTGCCTCGGATGATAGATGATTTCCCCATTACTGTCGCACAGATAATAATACTCTCCATTGTTCAAAGTATTGATCTGATTCATCATTCTTGAAATATCCGCATAATCCATATCCACAAGCAGAACCCCCCAGTTAGACACTCCGCTGTCTGTAATTTCGATCATACGGCTTAAAGAAGTAACCCAATAATAATGCTGCGTTCCATCATCAAACAAATTTTGAATATGAGGTGTGGAAAAATGCATATTTTCCACTTCATCCAACGCCTGTATGTACCAGTCCTGCTGGGTTACGTCCGGATCTTCTTTTTGAGACGCTACCGGTTCTGCCGCCAATAAACTTCCATAATGATTATAAATTGCGATACTTCGAAGATTATCTTTATTTGCCTCATACAAAAGATTCATCCTGCTTTGAATCTCCTGTTTTTGTTTGGAGAAATCGCTCTCTTTTATAATATTGTAGTAAACGGTATCAGACACCTGTCTCATACTGACAAGATAATCTTCCAGACTCTCCCCCGTCTGTTCCATCAGCTTTTGGGTACTCTGCACAGTCTCTTCCCTTGATAACGTAGAAAACCATATATACATAACAAACCCGGAAATCAACATGATAGTGATGGAAACAAGCGAAAACACTCCCATCAGAGTCGTTTGTATCCCTTTTGGTTTTAAATTTGTCCATCCCCCATATTTTTCCCAGCTTCTCACCCGTTCCGTAATGCGGCTTTTTTCCGTATTTTGGTTTTCTCCTTGCATATCATACCCGCATTTACTTTTCAAATACTTGTTTTTCACTTTTTATATGCTCCGCTCTGTATTTTGACGGTGATACGCCAAACTTCCTTTTAAATACATAGCTAAAATAATTAGGATCTGTGTATCCTACTTTCTGCGCTATGACATAACTCTTTTCATTTGTTTCAATCAGCAGGCGCGCAGCCTGTTCCATACGGTAATCTGTCACATAACTGACAAAAGATTTTCCTGTTTCCTTTTTAAACACTGTAGAAAAATAGGAATTAGACACCCCAAGTCTTTCACAAATCTGAGCCAGAGACAACTGTACATCTGCATATTGACTGCGGACATGCTCCTTCGCTTTTGATACAAAGGACTGAGTTGATCTGCTCCTTGCCGTAACCAAATTTTCGCTGAAGCAAAGGCTGATATCCGTAAGCCATTTTCGCAGCGCATCGGGTTCAAGCTCAAGCAGCTTTCCATAGAGTATTCCGATATCTCCGCCTACCCCCTCCGCTGCAATATCATTATTTACAGAAAACCGAAACAAGGCGGTTACCAACTCCATGATCACCACATGATGCTGCTGCAATGATTTCAGCGGAAATGAAATGCTTTCTATATACTGATCTACCGCTTCTACAATCTCTTCTTCCGAATTCAAACGAATCTTTTTAAATAAATTCAACAATTCCATATCATTTGTAAAACAGGGCTCTCCCGACTCTTTAGGCGCGATTTCCTTAATGTTAATCGCCCTGGAAGCGCCGTAGACGGCACGATATGAAACCGCTTCACGCGCTGCGTTATACGATTGTGCCAAATCCAAAATCTGACTGCAGACCTGGCCTATTCCTACCGTGACAACAGTTCCCATCATGCGGTTTACATACTTACAAAAGCGGTCGCAGTCATCTGTCAGCTCCGCAATCTCATTTTCATTGTTTATCTGGGCAAACAGAACGCTGTTTCCAAGGTAGGGAAAACATTTTGCCTTCCATCTTTTCCCCAGACGGTCTTCTGCCTGTTTTTGTACAGACGCGGCTAAAAATAAGGAATTCATATTTTCCGGAATCTGACTGGACGACATATGAATGACCAGACAGCAGTATAATGGACCCGGAAGAGAAATCTGATAATCCGACAGGTATTTCTGAAGTTCATCCTCATGAATCCTTCCCTCTATCAGAGTAGAACAAAAATTTGCCTGCAAAAGAGGAAGGGACTCCGTATAATAATGTTCCAGCTTTTCCATGCTTCTTCTTTCACTTATCTCCTGATCCAGCTTTATTTTTAACTTTGTGAATATATTGATCAATTCCACAGAATTAACCGGCTTTAAAATATATTCCTCCACTTCCAGATGAACCGCTTCCTTTGCATATTCAAACTCATCAAAACCTGTAAAAAGTACGATCTTCATCGCCGGATACTCTCTTCTGATATGACTGCACAGCTCCATGCCGTCCATATACGGCATTTTAATATCTGTCATAACAACATCCGGCTGACTCTCCTCTATCATTTCCAGCGCCTTGATTCCATTATCGGCATATCCGACTACAGAAAATCCCAACTCTTCCCAATTAATTTTTCGGATAATAGCCTGTATTACTTCCTCTTCATCATCAACCAAAAGTATTGTATATTTATCCATCTTGTCTCCATATATATTATTCCGTTTTATTTTTCCTCATTATAACAAAGACATACATGCCTGTAAATACGACCTCATATTTTATCCGTCGTCTGTTCTTTCTGTCTTTTTAAACCGGCTCAGAATCACCGAGAACACCAAAGAGCACATTCCGGAATTATAAGCGATCGCCGGGATCTCAGGCAGACTCCGGCTTTGGCTCATCACCTATCCTAAAGCAGAAAGAGCCGACATAATGTCGGCTCTTTCCTTGATTTATCTTTATTTTTTCTGTACATATTTCAGACAATCCAGCGCTACCGCAACAAGAATGATAATACCTGAGAATACAAACTGAAGGTTTGTGTCAATTCCGAGGATCGTAAGGGAATATGTAAGCGCTGTGAAAATAAACACACCGACTACTACTCCCGAGATTTTTCCGATACCTCCGGTAAATGACACGCCGCCTACTACGCAGGCTGCAATCGCATCCATTTCCCATCCTTGTCCGTATGCGGCAGAACCTGAACCGACCATTCTTATACATTCCAGCCAGGAGCCGAATCCGTAAAGAATACCTGCCAGAATAAATGCTCCTACCGTAACGGCAAATACTGAAATACCTGACACCGACGCCGCTTCTGCATTTCCGCCGACCGCATACAAATTCTTACCAAAAGTTGTTTTATTCCAAATAAACCACACAATAAAGACTGCGGCTGCTGCCCATATGATAATTGTAGGGAATCCGTTTATCTTTGGAATAATCATATTCGGAATCGTCGGTTCGATAGCTCCGAAAGATACTCCTTTTGTAGCATATGTAACAAGTCCGAAGATCACGAGCATGTTTGCCATTGTCGAGATAAACGGGTGCATCTTAAACTTGGCAGTAAAAAATCCGGCGATCATTGTAAAGAATGTACACAAAAGTATACATATAACCAATGACAAGATTACACGCACAATGATAGGTGTTGACGTGAAATCAAATATATGTCCAAAAACTCCACCCGTATTAATTCCCTGATGCATAATAATCGTTGCCGTCGTCATTCCCATACCTACCATTCGCCCGATTGAAAGGTCTGTGCCTGCAAGAAGAATCAAACCTGCAACACCTAATGCAAGGAACATCTTCGGAGATGCCTGCTGAAGTACGTTCAGCACGTTATTATAAGTGAGCAAAGGCGCTCCCTTAATCATCGGCGTAATAATACAAAGCACAATAAATATCAAGAGAATAGCGATATATAATCCGTTCTGAAGGAAGAAATTTCTTTTACTGAACGTATATTTATAATTCTCCCATTTCTGCGCCCGCGTTTCAAGAAAAGTAAATTTTGACATACGCAGCAAATCAATCAGATGATACTTATAAGAATACGCCGCATGCCGTCTGTCCTTTATAGTCTGATAATCTTTTTGCAGTTCCATTTTCGCATCGAACAGCCTGTTCTTATAAACATATTTTTCATCCTTTATTTCCTGATGTTCTGAAAGTTTGGAAAGAATCTGCTGATGCTCTTTCTTCAGTTCTTCTACTCTTTTTTGATATTTCTCTTTCGCAAGGACTTTTTCCTGTGCGCAGCTTTCTTTAACAGGCACATAATATTCCTTGTCGAAATGTTCTTTCAAATATGCTTCCGCATCTGCAATCAGTTTTGAAATCCTGTCTTTATTCTTAGACTCTACCGCTTTTGCCTGCTGCAGTTCCCTGCGCATTCTCGTAAGTCTATCCTCTTTTTCACCTTTTGTAAGAGTGCGATCTCTCTTTACTCCGTCCATTGTGTTTTGCAGCGACAACACTTTATCCGTGCCGTCCACCCGGAGACCGTCAATCTGTTTTTGAATTGCACCGACGTATTCTTCTATCGGACGGCGAATCTGCATTTCCTGTTCCGCCGTCAGAACCTTACTGTTTCCATTAGCCATATTCATCATTCTCCCTCATTTTATAGGTATTTTGCGCTAAGTCTTAATAGTTCTTCCTGATTTGTCTCTTTTGTATTAACAATTCCAGAAAGATATCCATTTGACATAACGCCAATGCGATTTGTAATTCCCAGAATTTCAGGCATTTCAGACGAGACAACAATGATCGTCCTGCCCTGCTTTGCCATGTTGATAATCAGTTCATATATCTCATATTTTGCGCCGACATCAATTCCTCTTGTCGGTTCATCCATCATAAATACCTGCGGTTCTCTTTCCAGCCATTTTCCAAAAATAACTTTTTGCTGGTTTCCTCCGGAAAGATTTGAAATCATATCATTTGGTCCCATACATTTTGTCCGCATAGTCTTGATTTCTTCCGCAGTCGCTTTTTCCATTTTCGAATCAGAAAGAGCGATCCCTGATTTATACTGTTTCAAGTTTGCTATCGTTGTATTAAACGTAAGATCTCCCTTCAAAAATAATCCGTTTGCCTTACGTTCCTCCGTGATCATAGCAAAGCCATGTTCCATCGCATCTTTCGCACTTTCAAAGTTCATAAGATGATTATTAAAGTATACTCGTCCTGCCGCCCTGGTGCGCACTCCGAAAATCGTCTCCATAAGCTCTGTTCGTCCGGCTCCTACCAGACCATACAATCCGAAGATTTCTCCTTTTCTCACATCAAAAGACACATCTTTAAGATAAGGCTCGAATTTTGTAGATAAATGCTGCACGGACAAAACCACATCTCCCGGCGTATTATCCACTTCCGGAAAACGGTTTTCAAGAGAACGTCCTACCATTGCCGTAATCAGTTCATTCATATCTGTATCTTCCGTGCTCTTTGTCATAACCAGATTTCCGTCTCGAAGCACCGATATTTCATCACAAATTTCAAAAATTTCATCCATTTTATGAGAAATATAAATCAAAGCAATTCCCTGCTCTTTCAGCATTCTCATCATTTCAAAAAGTTTATCTACTTCCTGTACTGTAAGAGATGATGTTGGCTCATCTAATACAATTACTTTGGAATTATAGGAAATCGCTTTCGCAATTTCACACATCTGTCTCTGGGATACAGACATATTCCTCATCGGCTGTTCTAAGTTTACTGTCATTCCCAATTTTCGGAATAGCTTGGAAGCTTCATTCTTCATCCGCTTTTCATCGATGACTCCAAGTGAATTGACCGGATACCTTCCAAGGAAAAGATTATCCACTACGTTTCTTTCCAGGCACTGGTTTAATTCCTGATGTACCATCGCAATACCATACTTCATTGCCTCATCCGGATTGTTGATCTCAATCTTCTTGCCATCCAGAATGACTTCCCCCGCATCCATTCTGTAAATACCGAAAAGGCATTTCATCAGAGTGGATTTTCCTGCACCGTTTTCGCCCATCAGTGCATGAACTGTTCCTGGTCTTAATGAAAGCTGTACATTATCCAACGCTTTTACACCAGGGAAAGATTTGCAAACACCCTTAAGCTCCAGTTTATATTCAGCCATTTTGCTCCTCCTTTATAAATTCAGGTCTATTACCTGTTTTATTTTATGTTGATACAGATCAAAAATCTGTGTAATGTCAATATTCAGAATTCCTTACCCATTATTACTTCCGCTGTTTCAAATACATGACATTTTCATAATTCTTTTCGTTATCAAATCAATTAAGATCGTCTTGTGTCAGTCTTTTCAAGACAAGTGCGGGTGCCATTCAAACACCCGCACCGCTTTTTTCATTTTACTTTTTCAATGTAGCAATGATTGATTATTTAACCATGTCAAGGATTTCCTGGGCATTGTCTTTTGTAACTTTCACGTAGTCACAACCAATGTAGTGCTCGTTTCCAGCACCTGATAAGTAGTTGATAGCTGCGTCTGCTGCACTGTGGGACTGTGAGAAGTGATC
>QWBY01002900.1_pt2 | contig 14331 bp, 11 predicted proteins | sample 1972471 | NCBI WGS metagenome assembly QWBY01 (sample SAMN09866722, study PRJNA288562) | Human gut metagenome isolate term6_stool, whole genome shotgun sequencing... | reverse complement strand
CCTATAAGAGGCTTCTATTTTTCTTCTTCTACTAGACCATATATAATGAATGTATGGAATGATATGCATTCTATATACACATATTATAAGAATATTGTTATAGACTTAGTGCATATAGGGATAGATATGTTGTGTAGTTTTGTATGGTATAGATTCTAGGTGGAATATATACAGAGTAGTAAATCGATAGAAGGGATTTGTATGAATAACAAAATTTGGAAATTAGCTATCATGATAGCCATTCCATTATATACATGGTTTTCAGGGGCACCAGACGGGTTGAGTCAAGAAGGTTGGCGCCTATTAGGTTTTTATTTATCAGCGATTGTAGGGCTTATGTTAAAACCCTATTCCGTACAGATTATATTTTTAGCCATTATTGCCGCATCTTCTATTTTTATGGATAATGCCAAAATATTATTGGCTGGCTATGGCTCCACATCCTTATGGATGATTATTGCCGCCTTTTCGCTAAGTGTTGCTTTTGGTAAGACGGGACTGGGACATCGATTGGCGTACCATTTAGTAAGTCTATTTGGTAGTAGCGTATTGCGCTTGGGATATGTAACGGCATTGATTGATTTTATCTTGTCTCCAGCTACACCATCGAATACGGCTCGTGCAGCAGGCATTGTATATCCAATCAATTTATCCATTGCAGAATCCATTCACTCATTTCCTGGTGAAACAGCCCGTAAAGGTGGTTCCTATATTTTGATGAATGGTTATTTTGTTACAAAAATAACATCCTTTATTTTCATGACCGCCATGGCGCCCAATCTACTTGCCTTAGACTTTGTGAATGAAATTTTAGGCATCTCGTTGACGTGGGGTGAATGGGCCTTAGCCATGATCGTTCCTGGTTTGTTAATGCTAATCATCACACCTTTGATTGCGTACTATGTGGATCGACCTACAGTGACAACCATTGATAATAAAGCGTTAGCCGCTAAGGGGTTAGCGGAACTAGGCGATATGAAGACTAGTGAAAAGATCCTCTGTGTAATTTTCGTCTTAGCTCTTATCGGTTGGGCCTTGCCATCTATCGGTATTGCCGTAAATGCCACTGCAGTAGCACTGGTAGCGATGGCATTCACCTTACTGACTAAGATTATTACATGGAATGATATTGTAGAAACCAAAGCGGTGTGGAACACATTCATTTGGTTCGGTGGCTTACTTGGTATTTCGACAGCCTTATCAAAAGCGAAATTCTTTGACTGGTTGGCTACATTCATGGAAAGTCATATGGCATTCGACCTTTCCCCACTTATGGTGGCAGTTATATTGGCGGTTATCAGCTGCGCTATTCGGTATTTATTTGCCTCCAGTACAGCCTACATCGCATCTATGATGCCCGTATTCTTGACAGTGGGTAAGGCGACAGGCGTAGATCCTGCGCTATTCGGCTTATTAATGTTGACGACGAATGCGTTTGGCGGTTCCTTAACACATTATGGTGCGTCCCCAGGACCAATTATTTTCTCCGCTGGATATAACACCGTAAAAACTTGGTGGACTGTGGGAGCGTTACTGGTTATTGTGTATTTGATTATTGATTTTACGATTAGCCCGTTATGGTGGTCCCTTACAGGCTATATCGGTTAACAAGGTAAAGACATTGCACAATGTTTTTTATAGACCTATTGTATTTTATGTTGTGGGGAAAGTTACTACGACGTAGTAACTTTCAGATGTACCTAAGAAAGGATATACTATGAAGCATTTAGTGAAAACTGCTACGGCTGGTTTTGATGAAAAGCAAGATGTTCTCGTTACAGTGGAACCAATTAGTGCAGGTATTGAAGTGGAATTAACTTCAAAAGTCATGCGTCAATATGGCAAACATATTGAAGAATTGATTATTAACACAGTGAAAGAACAAGGCTTTGACGGTGTGAAAGTAATTTGTGATGATAAAGCAGCTTGGGACTATGCGATTAAAGCCCGTGTTATGGGTGCCTTAGAAAGGGGGAGCCAAGAATAATGAGTGCATTAACAGAAGCAGCAAAAGCTCGTATTTCTCGGTCGATGATGTTCGTACCGGGCAATTCACCTAAAATGATTAACAGTGCGGATATTCACGGTTCAGATAGCTTGATGTTTGATATAGAAGATTCCATTCCTGTTACAGAAAAAGATACGGCTCGATTAATGACCGCAGAAGCATTAAAGTCTATGAAATTCCGTGCAGAAACAGTGGTTCGTATCAATCATCCTACACAAACACCATATGGTATTAAAGATATGGAAGTCATTATTCCTGCTAAACCTGATTTGATTCGCTTACCAAAAACAGAAGACGTATCAGAAGTGGAATTAGTAGCTCGTAAGATTGAAGAAGTGGAAAAAGAAAATGGATGGGAAGAAGGCACTATTAATATCATCGTTGCCATTGAATCCGTAAAAGGTTTATATAATGTGCGAGAAATTTGCCATGGCCCTCGCGTGGTAGGCATTGCTCTTGGTGCAGAAGATTATCGCGCTGATCTTCGTACTGGTAAATCGAAACCAGCCGTAGAATTGGCGTTTGCGCGTCAATCGATTTTATTGGCTGCCCGTGAAGCGGGTATCCGTTGCGTAGATACAGTCTTCTCTGATGTGAAAGATCCTGAAGGCTTTGTAGAAGAAGTAACCTATATTAAAGCCCTTGGCTTTGATGGAAAATCGTGTATTCATCCTAGCCAAATTAAATTGGCCCATCAAGTATTTACACCAGATGAAAAAGAAATTGCTCATTCTGTTAAAGTATTGAATAGCTATGCGAATGCATTGAAAAATAATTTAGGCGTTATTGCAGTAGACGGAAAAATGATTGATGGCCCTATCGTAGTCCGTGCACAACGCATTATTGATAAAGCACGGGCAGCAGGTATTAAAGTAGAAGTAGATGAAGGAGCTGAAATTAATGTTAAATAAAGCAGGTCGTGACATCCCAACAAACTTGCCGTACCTTAGCGGTAAAGAAGTATATCAAGGCGAATTTGCGATTACACCAAACACACATCGTGTAGGCCGTACAGTACGTGCGTATGGACAACAGCCTAATAAAATTGTAGCTTCCATTGATGAAGCAATTGAAAAAGCAGGCTTAAAAGATGGTATGACAGTGTCCTTTCACCATCATTTACGTAATGGCGACTATATATGCCAAATGGTGATGGAACGCATTCAAGCGAAAGGCATTAAAGACATTACCGTTGCATCTAGTTCCTTAAGTCCTTGTCATGACTTCTTAGTGGATATGATTAAAGATGGTACCGTTACAGCCATTGAAACATCAGGCTTGCGTTCTGCCCTTGGTAAATTTCTTCCTAAAAATCCAGGCGTATTAAAACGTCCTGTAGTCATTCGTTCTCATGGTGGCCGTGCAAGAGCTATTGAATCTGGAGAAGTTCATATTGACGTAGCATTTATGGGAGCTCCTACTTGTGACCGTCGCGGTAATTTTACTGGCTCTGAAGGTAAATCAGCATGTGGTGCCTTAGGGTATGCTATGGTAGATTCACATTATGCGGATGTAACAGTGGCTATTACTGATAATTTAGTAGATTATGTATATCCTTACTCTGTACCACAAACCGATGTAGATTATATCGTAGAAGTAGAATCCATTGGGGACCCAGAAGGCATTGCGTCAGGGGCAGTAGGATTTACTAAAAACCCAATACAAATTAAAATCGCTGAAATGGCGGCAGCCTTTTTAGATGAAGCAGGGATTATTAAAGAAGGCTTTGCATTCCAATTAGGCGCTGGTGGTGCTCCATTGACAGTGGCTAAGTTCATCGGTGAAAAATTGAAAGCGAAAGGTATCAAAGCTGGCTCTGGTATTGGCGGTGCTACTGGTATCTTGGCAGGCATGTTAGAAGACAATCTAATCGATGCAGTCTATGATACACAAACATTTGATACAACAGCGGCAGCTTCATTACATACAAATCCTAATCATATTGAAATGAGTGCGTCCATGTATGCTAATCCTTGGACTGATTGCATGACGAATTATCTTGACGTAGTATTCTTGGGTGCTACAGAAGTAGATGTTGATTTCAATGTCAACTGCATGACGGACTCAAATGGCGTGTTGATGGGTGCTTCTGGCGGCCATAGTGATACAGCAGCAGGCGCTAAATGCACTGTCATTACATGTCCATTAGTACGTGGTCGATTGCCAATGATTTTAGATCGCGTACAAACCATTATCACACCAGGTACATCTGTAGATGTGATTGTTACAGAACGAGGCATTGCTATCAATCCAAATCGCAAAGATTTAATCGATGCCTTAAGAGATAGTAACTTGCCAATTTACACAATTGAAGAATTACAACAAATTGCTTTTGATTTAGTCGGCAAACCAGAATCAGTTACTGTATCCGATAAAGATGAAGATATTGTAGCTGTCGTAGAATATCGTGACGGCTCTGTGATTGACGTGGTTCGCAAACCATTAGTATAGTACGCATGAGTACATGGTTACTGGAATAGACTAGAGAGCATTTGATTGATAAGCTATCATACAGCTGTAGTAGTTAATACAGTATGGTAATAATAGTTATATCGGTATAGAACATCGAGCCGCGCCATATTGATAGATATGGTATCGGCTCGATATCAATAGTATGTTATAGTTAGTTTTCTAAGTATAACGAATGAGTGTTAGTAAGTCATGTACTTGTATGTATATTGGTGTAATGGGAATTTTGATGATTGTAACCATCGTTTGGGCGTTGATTCAATCAAAAACAAATCCTGTTCCTATTTTTGTTATTGTGCCTATTGTAGCGGCTGTGATTGTAGGTTTTGGACCACACGAAATCTTTGCGTTCGTGAAAGCTGGCGTATCTAAAACTTGGTCTACAGCGGTATTATTTATCTTTTCAATCGTATTCTTTGCTCTCATGGGGGATGTAGGGTTATTTGATCCTATGGTTAATTGGCTATCCAAAAAAGCGGGCAATAATATTATGGCGGTTACGATTGCCACTTCCTTGATTGCCGTTATTGCGCATATGGATGGTTCCTTAGCTTCTACATTATTAATTACCATTCCAGCCATGTTGCCAGTGTATAAGAAGTTACATATTCGACCAGTTACCTTGCTAGTTATTATCGGGGCAGCGATGAGTATTATGAACTTGGTGCCATGGGGTGGTCCTGTAGCACGTACAGGTGTTGTACTCAATGCAGATGTAAATGCATTATGGAAACAATTAATCCCATTACAAGGCGTAGGACTTGTCATTGTCGTTCTATTTGCGGCCTATATGGGATGGGTTGAAAAACGTCGCGGTGCTGGTCTACATGCCACTGGCAAAGCTGCTTTACTTGATAGCACTGTTGATGATAGTGATATAGGTCATTCTCAAGAAGAATTTGACGCTATGAGACGACCTAAGTTAATCTGGGTTAACTTGTTGATTACCCTTGGTGTTATTGGCCTTCTTTGCTTTACAAAAGTACCATTATATGGCGCATTTATGCTAGGGTTGGCCATAGCTTTAATTATTAATTTCCCTGGGGCGAAAGCGCAATCCAAGGCGATTAAAATGCATGCAGATACAGCCTTGACTATGCCTATGATTCTATTGGCATCCGGTATCTTCTTAGGTGTCTTAGACGGAACAGGTATGATGAAATCCATGGCATCCTTGTTAATCGGCTTAGTGCCAGATGCTATTGGTGGCCATTTGCAAACTGTATTCGGTATTTTTGGTGTGCCAATCGGTATGTTATTAGGTACTGACTCCTACTTCTTTGGTCTTGTACCACTTGCTATTAGCGTAGGACAACAATTTGGTATCGATGGACATAATATGGCGATGGCTATGTTGATTTCTAAAAACTATGGCGTATTAGTAACACCTCATGCGGCAACAACATTCTTAGCGTGCGGCTTGGCCGGTGTAGAAATTAAAGATATGTTAAAATTCTGTGCACCACGATTGTTTGTACTTTCTTTAATTTCTCTTACTTTTGGTGCCTTATTAGGTCTATTTACCATCTAATGATTTTCATATGTAACAGACAGAGTTATAAAAAAGAGCTGAAAGAAATGACATGTCATTTCTTTCAGCTTTTCTCATATAATATGAATCATTTCATAGCTAATCATAGAGTCAATCAATTGATAGTCCTCCTACTTTGCTTTGAAACGCGGTAGAATCATAAAGTAACCAAGTAATTAGAAGAATAGGGTGCTATTTTTACTGTTACACGTAATGTAGGGATAGCGTACTCAGAGCAAGATATTTCTTTATAGGATATGATTTGTAATGAGTCGTGCTACCGAAGCAGTGTATATACCAATTACTGCACTAGGATACGATTACCAGTGGTGTATGGTTATTAATCGTGCGATTCGCTCTTTGGGTAATCTAACTTGCTAGCAGGTTCAAGTTAGAGAATAAAAAGGCGTTGTTTCTTTAATCAAAATGCCATAATCCCATGATAAAACTAGTGAGTGAGGCCTTACCAATTTGGTATAAGTATGTGCATTGCTAGTAGGTTTGTTCATAATTACATTATACCAATGCAAAGGGCCTTCGGGCCCTTTGGCCTATTAAAATATAAAAATAGAGGAACGTTGATGCTTTTTGTTCAACTTTCCTCTATTTTATTTATGGGTTATTTTGTTACAGTCCCTTTTTATTCTTTGTAGAGCAATGAGTCTTTCTTAGTGTCCTATGATAGACATCGATATGGAGATGCTTGTTAAATAGTCATGGGAAGCTCTGTTTCAAATACAATTTCTGCAGGGCCTCTCATGAGGACGGTGCCGTCTGGTAGATAGGTAATGTGTAATGTGCCTAGTGCAAGTTCTACATCTACTTCACGAGTGGTTAATCCTTTTTCGTGACTCATAACAGCACACGCACAGGAACCAGTACCACAGGCTAAGGTAGCCCCAGCGCCACGTTCCCACGTGCGTACTTTTATATGATGGTCATTGATAATTTGTACAAAGTTAACATTTGTATGACGTGGGAATAGAGGGTGCGTTTCAATTAGAGGACCTAAGGTAGTGAGTGGAACGGTCATCACATCGTCCACATAGACCTCTGTGTGGGGCACACCTAACAAGCAGGAGCTGATATGCATTTCTTGGCCTGCTACAGTTATGGGATAATCAATGACCTTGTGAGCGCTTATATTCATAGGAATATCCTTAGCATCAAAGAAAGGATGTCCCATATCAACGGTTACTTCTGTTACAATCCCATCTTGTATCGTTAAGGTTGGTTTCATAATACCTGCTAATGTTTCGATGGAAAATGTTGTTTTTGGCATCGCCCCTGTTTCATAGGCATATTTGGCAAAGCAACGAATGCCGTTGCCACACATTTCTGCTTCGCTACCATCAGCATTTATGATGCGCATACGAATATCAGCTATTTCAGAGTGAATGACCACAATGATACCATCGGCGCCAATCCCCGTATGACGATCGCACAAGGTAATGGCAACCTGTGTATAATCCTTATGGGCACCGTTAGGATCTGTGAACATGACAAAATCATTGCCCAAACCATGCATTTTAGTAAATTTCATAGGAAATACCTCGTTTCTAGTCGGTTACTTGCCCATATTGGCAAATCGTTCGACTGCTTTTGTAAAATCAGAAATTGTTTTATCTACGTCGCCATGTTCAATGCCATCGCGTACACAGTGATTGATATGACCTTCCAGTACGACTTGCCCTACCTTATGTAAGGCTGATTTAGCGGCATTAATTTGACTGAGAATATCTTCGCAAGGCACATCCTCTTCAATCATACGGTCGATGGCTTGTACTTGACCAATAATTTTACTAATACGACGATGTAAATTGGCGGCATCCATACATTGTTTCATAATTTTTACTCCTTTATATATATTTATCTATATTATACATGAAAAATCGATACAATAGAATTAGCATATATATAAATGTCAATTCTCACTTAAATGTGATATGATAAGTATATGATGATTTTAATAAAATGTATATGTCGTATAGTGATTGGGGCGGTTATTGCCTTATTTCTCGTGGTAGGCGGTTTGATTGCCTATGATGAATATATAGCAAGCCATAGCGACACTATAGAGACGGAAGAAACAAGTAGTACACTACCTGAAGATGAGCGCAGTACGGCCTCGGAAGATCAATTGACTGTGTTAGATCGTTTGTATCGTTTATTTCACATTGAAGATGCTGTAGCCGAAGCTATCAATCGACGTGTTAGCCCGGATAACCAAGTGAGGGAGGGAAATATTAGTGATTTCGCTAAGAAAGCGTTAATAGCAGCAGAGGATAAACGATTTTATGATCATGGTGCCATTGATGTACAAGGCATAGGACGTGCCCTATATATGAATACCATGGCAGGACAAACGGTTGAAGGGGGTAGCACGATTACCCAGCAACTGGTAAAGAATATTTTTTTGTCGAGTCATCGCACATTTTCTCGTAAATTAGAAGAAATGGTGTTAGCCTTTCTAGTAGAACGGCATTATTCAAAGGATGAGATTATTACCATGTATCTTAATTCCGTTTATTTTGGTAATAATTATACGGGGATTAAGGCGGCGGCACAAGGCTATTTTGACACCACGCCAGCTCGCCTATCTTTAGCGCAATCAGCTATGCTAGCAGGATTACCACAAGCGCCTACTTATTATAATCCACGAGATAACTATCAGGCTGCTAAGGAACGACAATATACGGTGCTTATGCAGATGGTAGCTCAGGATATGATTAGTCCAGCAGAAGCAAAATCAGCGTTTCATGATCCTCTTGGTATGGAGGATGAGCCAGAATTTGATGATACTGTGTTACCTAAGGATGGAGCAAGCATTTCTCTTGATTCAGTAGTAGAAGCGGTAACGGGGCACAAGGCGACGGAATTGTTAACGCCAAAGAAAGACAAGCCCTCTAGTGATAAGGATTCTCCAAAGGATACGGACAATCATGTTCGTACAAAGGATAATGCATCATCTGAAGAGGCTAAGCGCGGTGATAGAGCGCCAGGGTATATTGGAAATTAACTAGAGATTCGTTCATAGTAGACGGGTATATTCCTTTATGCAAACTAACCATGTATGCTGGTGAGCGGTATGATTCTAGGTACTAGTACAAGCCGTATTAGGACATGGATGATGGATCCTTTGCATCCATTCATCATCGGCAACTAGAATAGGACTTAGATTTGTGCCGTAGACACATCTACGTTTCTGGCGTATAGGCTATGATATTGCTTACACATACAAAGTATAGACACTACTATCAATATAGATACACTGAAAGAATAATTTCTTTCAGTGTATTTTTTGTAGCCTTAGATGTATAAGATAGTAGATGAATAGAACATTATGATGCATCCATCTGAGAATAGAAGTACTATGACTATGAGCAGCTACAAGTTTACCCCTATAGAGTGACTTTTGGCGGTATCTATTTTGTAATCACTATGCATCGCTAGTATGATCATTATATAGGGCTGGTGCGTAGTGAATGAATCATAGAATTAGTATTCGCTGGGACTGTAAAAACTAGATACATTACAATTAGTGGTATCTAGTACAATGGCACTATGGCTTTATAATCACTCTACTTCAACTACTCTACTACGAGATGAATCATGACTATTAGATAGAGTTTCGATACATGAATCGTAGTATGGGGCGTGCTTTCATAGAAACGATGTTATGCATTATGTACAACCTGATGACATGGATACACTGATTACATGTAGTGTAGCCGTTTGAAAGTGATATGAATGGAGTATATTTATAATGACTGCATAAAGAAATATACATATAAGTAGTAGAGTAAAAGTTGATAAAAGACGAACTAATTGCTCATTATCTGCTTTGTAAAGCGGCGTGGATAGTTTCTCAAAGTGTGATTATAAGAATTTTTATAAAAAATACTTGCATAAAAATTCTTACAGTTGTATAATGAAAACCGTAGTTATAGAGTATATATGTGCATGAATAGGAGCGAATGGATGGGTAAGTGATTTTGCCATGGTCGGTGTTAGCTGCATATAAGTCTTGCCGATAGGTTTGCTTTTACTTAGTTGAACAAGTTTTATACTTCAACAGTAGATTATGCATATGATAAATTAATACGTAGTAATGGGGTTAAGAGGTGTCTACCATGAGTGATGTAAAAAAAGTAGTATTAGCGTATTCAGGCGGATTAGATACATCGGTTATCATTCCGTGGTTAAAAGAAAATTATGGTTGTGAAGTGATTGCTTGTTGTGTTAATTTAGGGCAACCAGAAGATTATGCCGCCGTAGAAAAGAAGGCCATCGCTTCTGGTGCTTCTAAAGCATATATTGTGGACGCACAAGAAGAATTTGTGAAAGATTATATTTGGCCTACTGTAAAAGCTGGTGCCGTATATGAAGGGAAATACTTATTAGGTACTTCTTTCGCACGACCATTAATCGCTAAAATTCTTGTCGATGTGGCACAACAAGAAGGAGCTGATGCCATCGCTCATGGTGCTACTGGCAAAGGGAATGACCAAGTTCGCTTTGAATTGGCAATCAAAGCATTAGCACCTAATACTAAGATTATCGCTCCTTGGAGAGAATGGGAATTCAAGGGCCGTGAAGATTGCATGGAATATGCGGCTAAGCATAATATCCCTGTAGTGGCTACGAAATCACATCCATATAGTATGGACCAAAACGTATGGCATTTATCCCATGAGGGCGGTCATTTAGAAGATCCTGCTAACGCACCAAAAGATGATGTGTTATTAGTATGTAAATCACAAATGGAAGCACCAGATGCCGTAACAGAGGTAACCATCGATTTTAAAGAAGGTGTACCAGTAGCGGTGAATGGAAAAGAAGCAAGTCCACTTGCTTTATTACAAATGCTTAATGATATAGGTGCAAAAAATGGTATCGGCATTGTAGATATTGTAGAAAATAGATTGGTAGGCATGAAATCTCGTGGGGTTTATGAAAATCCAGGGGGAGCGATTATTATGTATGCCCACAGAGAACTAGAATATCTTTGCCTCGATAGAGCCACGTACCACTATAAAGAACAAATCGCCAATAAATATGCTGAATTAGTATATGATGGCATGTGGTTTGCTCCATTGCGAGATGCACTTCAAGCCTTTGTAGACACTACACAACAAACAGTGACAGGAAGAGTTACATTACATTTATACAAAGGCAACATTATGAGTGCTGGTGCCACTAGTCCATATTCTTTATACAGTCAAGAATTTGTTACTTTTGAAGAAGATGATGTATATAATCAAGCAGATGCAGAAGGCTTTATCAATCTATTTGGATTGCCATTAAAAATTAATGCATTAATGAAAGAAAAATCTCATCAATAATTAGTATGTACCATACATAGACGATACTATATACCTATGGACTACCTATCACCGATGCATTGGTACATAGGCGTGTAAAGAACCTCAGCCACATCGGTATATGTGACTGAGGTTCTTCTTGCTAGGTATGGTAAGAAAAGGAGTATTACATGGCAAAATTATGGGGTGGCCGATTTACAAAGGGAACCGATAAAGCGGTAGAAGATTTCACATCTTCCATCGCCTTTGATCAACGAATGTATGCAGAGGATATTGCAGGCAGTAAAGCACATGCCAAGATGTTAGCAAAACAAGGCATTATTTCACAAGCTGATTGTGATGCTATTGTAGAGGGATTAACCGCCATTCGAGAACAAATTGAAAGCGGGTCCTTCGACTTTTCCGTAGCCTTAGAAGATATTCATATGAATATTGAAAAACGATTAACCGATGCTATCGGTGAAGCTGGAGGGCGACTTCATACGGGACGTAGCCGCAATGACCAATGCGCCGTAGATTTGCATATGCTAGTACGTAAAGAAGTAGTTCATATGGCGACGTTATTAGTAGATATGCAAAAAGCTATTTTAGAAGTGGCTAGCAAGTATGAAGATGTTATCATGCCTGGCTATACCCATTTACAACGGGCGCAGCCTGTATTGTTTTCACACCACATGATGGCCTACTTTTCCATGATGCAACGGGACTTTGAACGATTGCCTTTAGTGTTTACTCATGCGGATAGCATGCCCTTAGGTGCAGGGGCCTTAGCTGGAAGTACCTACGGCATTGATCAATCATATACGCAACAACTATTAGGATTTTCTTCCAGCTATGAAAATAGTATGGATGCAGTGAGTGATCGTGATTATGTAGTAGAATTTTTGAGCTTTGCTTCTCTATGTATGATGCACTTGAGTCGTCTTAGTGAGGAATTGATTCTATGGTCCACTACTGAATTTGGATTTATCGAATTAGATGATGCCCACTGTACGGGGTCTAGCATTATGCCACAAAAGAAAAATCCTGACGTATGCGAATTAGTACGTGGTAAAACGGGTCGTATTTACGGTCACTTGCTAGGATTATTGACCACATTAAAAGGACTGCCATTAACCTATAATAAAGATATGCAAGAAGATAAAGAAGGTATTTTTGATGCGATTGATACCGTTCATTTTGGCTTATCCATCAATGCGGCTATGCTTCGTGGTATGAAAGTAAACGGCAAGCGGATGCATGATGTATTAGCCGATGATTTCTCCAATGCTACGGATATGGCAGATTATTTGGCTAAAAAAGGCGTACCTTTTAGAGAAGCTCATGAAATCGTAGGTGCTGCGGTGCAACATTGTATTCAAAATCACTGCGTATTATTAGATTTGACCGTAGAAGACTTTAAATCCATTTCTCCTCATTTTGAAGCGGATATTTTAGATGCGATTACGATAGAATCTTGCGTGAAAGGTAGAAATAATTATAGTGGTACTGCACCAGAATGCGTAGCTCGGCAGCGGCAGGTTGGACAAGCGGTAATTCACCGTGAAGAAGCCCAAATACAAGAATGGTTACGCATCATTCAACAAGTTGAACCTTAATATCTCTATCGATAGGATCAGGTGACACTCTTCTATCGCTATATGTCTATGTATCATGGACATATGGCGATAGCTTTTTTTATACAGACGATTTAGGTTAGGTAAGCCGTAAAATTTTACAAACTATAAGAGGAGAAATGGGTGAAATATGCAGCTAAGGTAGTTAAAATAGAAAATATTAGAGATATATGGCTAAAATATCCGTTTTTATTCAATGTGTGTAAATTTTGATGTCCTCTATTGGAGCATAGTAGAGCGTAGTAGCGTGGAAAGTGTAGGTAATAAGCCATATATGACAATCTCATTCGTATAGAGCCTTGCCATTATAGATAATAACTAGGTTGGTAAGCATTTTTTATTGTAAAAAAACACTTTCATTCTCATGAAAATGATGGTATTATAAATCAGTACTAAGAAACAGATACTGATGCATTTGTTTATAGATAATTATAATTATATAAGAGTTTTGAACATGAATAGTATCATATGATTGTAATTATGTATAAATGATACTAGCAAGTATACTGACAATAGAATACACAATTTTAACGTCATCACATTCTTGCCCATTTCCGCGAGAACTGATGTACGTGTAGGCGGTATTAAACCATTACAGTGAATTATGGACGAGAAAAAATTCACCACCGGAGAAAGGGGATTGATACATGAAAACAACCGCTAGAAAAATGTCTGTATTCCAGCTTACCACTTTGGTAGCCGCTAATATGTTTGGCGCAGGAATTATTATGTTACCTACACAACTTGCACAGGTAGGGACAATTTCGATTTTATCATGGTTAGTAACGGCTTTGGGCTCGTTAGTATTAGCATACATCTTTGCACAATGCGGTATGTTCTCTACTAAACGGGGCGGCATGGGCGGTTACTCGGAGTATACTTTTGGTAGAACCGGGCATTTTATGGCGAACTACGCATATGCCGTATCGCTTGTCATTGCTAATGTAGCGATTGCTATTTCTGCAGTCGGCTACGCAGCTGTATTATTTGATGTCACATTGAATCCATGGCAAATTAGTGAAGCCACCATTGTTTTACTTTGGTTAGCGGCGATTCTTAATTTTGGAGGCAATCGTCGAACCGGAAGAATTGGCAATATTACCGTATGGGGATCCGTACTACCCGTTATTTTTATCAGTACCGTTGGTTGGTACTACTTTAGTGCGGATATGTACGTATCAGTCTGGAACCCTAATGGAATGCCATTCTTTGATGCAGTTAGTGAATCCATCGCATTGACGCTTTGGAGTTTCTTAGGCTTTGAATCAGCAGCAGCTAATGCAGATGCAGTAGAAAATCCGAAAAAGAATGTACCAATTGCTACATTCTTTGGTACATTAATCGTAGCGGTTATTTATATTTTTTCCACGAATGTTATGGCAG
>QWBY01001476.1_pt1 | contig 14333 bp, 7 predicted proteins | sample 1972471 | NCBI WGS metagenome assembly QWBY01 (sample SAMN09866722, study PRJNA288562) | Human gut metagenome isolate term6_stool, whole genome shotgun sequencing... | reverse complement strand
CCAAAGGGTAGTTTCCAGAGTGGCCAAATGGGGCAGACTGTAAATCTGCTGCTTCTTGCTTCGGTGGTTCGAATCCATCACTACCCACAGATTTATTTACTTTCTCCTGTTCCATAATAACTTTTTTTATGTGTCCAAAATTCAGAGTATGCTGATTTTTCGGGCAAATCCCTCAACAACTCGTCCTTTTTGTAGCAATAAAAAGGTAGTGAACGCAGCCAACACAAGGTTTTGTAGAAAAATACTACCCGAAATGAAATGTAGGTGTGGAGATTTTCCGTACAAACCCAAGACACAGACCTTGTGCAAGCCGTAGCCCCTTACTACCTTTGCGAATAAAAAGAAATCAGCACCGACTTATGGCACATCAAAGTGGAATATGTGGACATAAGAAGCGAAAGTGCAACACCTTGTATGGAAAACAAAAAAGGGTGGCTACCTCAATTGAAATAACCACCCTATAAACAACAATTTTTTTTGGCTCATCCGACATTTACTGTACAAATAACAGTGCGTTTTGTTCTAAGCAGTATTTTGACACACCCTCTTTTGGTAGATTTTTTCTAATATTCATTTGCAAAATGAGCAAAGATGGTAATTACAATGGATAGGCATAATACCTTATTTTAGGTATTGTGCAAATTACCTTATTTTAGGTATTGTGCAAATTAAGGGATGTCTGTATATTTGCACCAATTTTTTCTTAGACTCTTATTGGGTCTATTAGACTCTTATTGGGTCTAATTGTCAATCAGGTTTAAGATATTGAAGTAAATAACTTAATAAAAAAAAGAATGAAAAAATTTTACTTATTGTTAATCATTTGTAGTATGTTCTTTGCATCTGCAAGAGCAGAAATAGGAGAAGGAGTTATAAAAATCAAGACCGACAAACTCATAGGTGAGAATATCAAAATGGATATTCTCATCTATGGTGGCTTGGATGAAGAAGGCGAAGTTCGGGATGAAGATCCTACTGAGGGGAAAAACATTTCATTTGAAGGTGCTACCGTAACATGGTCAAACGGAATGAAAATTATACTGAAGATAAACGCTTCTGAAATAACTATTCATGGCAAAGTGGATTATTTATCTATCGTAAATCAAAAATTGGTTGAAATTGACGTGAACAAAGCCGATGAGCTATATGAACTGCGAATCAATGAAAATCCTATCCAAAGCCTTGATATTAACCAAGCACCAAAACTAAAAGTACTTTGGGCAAGTTACTGTAAAGAACTTAGTGATGTAAAAATGGATAAAGCCGATAAAATCACAAGTATATCATTGCAGGGAACTAAGGTTTCTTCTATTGATTTGAGTAACAAACCTTTAATTACAAATTTGAATCTTGGTGAAAATCCTCACTTAAAATCTATTGATGTAACAATGCTTCCACTTCTTGAAGAATTGTGGATAAACGCCAATGGTATAAAAAGTCTTGATGTTTCAAAGAATCCTAAACTCAATCACTTAGAATGTAGCAGAAACAAACTTACAGAACTGGATGTTACCAACAACACCAAATTGGAATCTTTCTTCTGTTGGGGTAATCAAATCAAGGATGAAGCAATGGACAAACTAATTGCCTCATTGGTACAAGAAAGCGGTGATACAGAGCGTGAGTTCTGTGTTTACAACAAGTTGTATGCTGACGAAGGTAATGTTCTTACCGAAGAACAAGCAGCAGCGGTGAAGGCGCGCGGATGGATTCCAAAGCAGGCGACAGGCTCTATGGAATTCTTTATGTGGGAAGAATACAAGGGTGTTCCAGCAGGTATTGAGAACCTGACTATTCAGAAAGAAGATAAGGGTGCATGGTACGATCTCAACGGACGTAGAATAGAAAAGCCATCTGCTAAGGGTATTTATATCCACAATGGTAAGAAAATACTTATCAAATAATTCAAAATATTAAACTGTTTCGACTCCGAAGTGCCATTGCTTACCTGTTCATGAAAGATAACAATGAACTTTGGAGTCTTAATGTTTTTTTGAAAAGCTATGGAAAGAAACTTTTCAAGATAACTTTTTAAAATTATAATAGGTGTTCAGAATGAAAGTGAAAGAAGAATATATATATAATTATGAACACCGACTTAAAACTAAAATGTAAGGCGTCATAAAAGAGTTGTGGAAAGAATTATAATGACATTTTTTGCATGTCTGTTCTTCGTTCAGATGCAGGCACAAATGCAATGCAAGGTACTTGAAAAAGGAACACGAACTCCTATAATCGGAGCAACAGTTATGGTTGTTGGAACAAAGAAAATCATTGCTGTTACTGATCAGAATGGATGTTTTGTGTTGTCCGATGGTTTCAATAAAACCATAAAGATAAGCTATATCGGTTATAAGCCTTTACAAATTATACCGAAGAAAGCAGGTGTTTATTATCTTTCACCCAACATAAACAGCCTTCAAGAGGTTGTAGTAACTGCACAGGAAGGACACGGACTTTCGAGTGCTTCCACCATCAGTAGGCAAGCTATGGAACATTTGCAACCATCAAGTTTTGCAGACTTATTGGAGCTCTTGCCAGGTGGTAGAGCACACGACCCACACTTAAATGTCCCCAACACCATAAATCTGAGAGAAGTACCGATAGGCAACGACCAATATAACACAACATCATTAGGAACACGCTTTGTGATAGACGGAGCACCAGTGAGCGTAAATGGTAATATGCAGTATCTATCAGGAGCAATAGACCGCACATCGGGTAAAAGAAATTTTGCAAATGCCGGTGTCGATATGCGCACACTCTCTACCGATGACATTCAAGAAGTAACAATCATACGCGGTATTCCGTCTGTGCAATATGGAGATTTAACGAGTGGTTTGGTGAAGGTGAAACGTCGCAAAGGCGGAAACGATATATCAGCAAGATTTAAGGCAGATATGGATACCAAGCTATTTTATCTTTCCAAAGCCTTTGAATGGCAGGAAAAGAAGCTTTCGCTCAATCTGAGTGCCGACTATTTGAATAATAAAGCCGAGCCAAGAAACCTGCTCGAAACCTATCAGCGCATTACTATTTCAGCACGTCTAAACAAACGATGGCACACAAAGCCTCTGAACTTCAACAGTTCGTTCAATCTTGACTATGGCGGCTCTTTCGATAATGACAAAAAAGACCCACAGTTTAATCATGGTGGAATAGACAAATATAAGTCCAAGTATAATCGCTATGCTGCAAGCTGGGCATTCGACATGAACAGCAATAGCGACCGTTCTTTCTTTAAGAGCGCAGAACTGTCAGCATCATTCTCCTACGAAAAGAATTTGCTGGAGCGCACACGACTTGTCCAACTGGATGGTGATACTCCCGCAGCCATGACGATGACAGAAGGAGAAAGCGATGCCGTACTGATAACTCCTTATAAATATACTGCTACACATACAGTAGATGGCAAGCCCATAAGTCTCTTTCTGAAAGCAAACGCAACTTTCAGCGCACCCATAAAAGGGCTTTCAAACACATTGCTTACAGGTATAGACTATCAGATGGATCGTAATTTAGGAGAAGGACAAATCTACGACCGACTACACCCTGTCTATACAGGTGCATCGTTTCGTCCACGCAGATATGCCGACATACCCGCTTCACAAATGTTAGCAGCTTATGCCGAAGAACGGTTAAGTATGGGAATTGGTAGTAATAAGCTCGATATTGAAGCGGGAGTAAGAGCAGAAACAATGCCTGGTATTGACAAGCGTTTCGCTACCTACAGAAAAGTCAATATAGACCCTCGTATAAATGCAGGCTGGACTTTTCCATCATTCAAGGTTGGAAAAGACAGAATGACTATCAACCTGACGGGAGGTATAGGTTGGCACAGCATGTTTCCAACCATCGACCTACTCTACCCAGAGCCTGCTTATATGGATATTGTCGAGTTGAACTATTATCACGAAAAGCCGGAATACAGAAGAATGTATCTCCAAACCTACGTTATCGACCCAACAAATCCAGACTTAAAAGCAGCCCGCAACCTAAAATGGGAGGTGAAAGGAGACATAGACTGGGCAGGAAACCGCCTCACCATGACCTATTTCGTTGAAGATATGAAGTCAGGATTTCGCTCAATGAGTGTTTATGCACCTTATCAATACAAAGAATACGACCCATCGGGAATAGATCCTGATGCGCTTTCCGACCGTCCCGATATTCACACGCTGCCTTATAAAATAAAGAATGTGATGAGATATTATGAGCATTCATCAAACGGAAGTCGCACATATAAAAGAGGATTGGAATGGATACTCTCTACTGTTAGATTTCCTGTTATCAACACACGACTTACTATCAGCGGTGCATGGTTTCTTACGGAATATCACAACTCGCTCCCTATAATGTATAAACCAACAAAGATGATAGGTGGAGAACCTATGGAAATAGTAGGAATTTATAAGGACGACGAAGGCTTTATCAGAGAAATGGTAAATACAAATTTCACTTTCGATACCACTATTCCAAAGTTGAAATTGGGTTTTTCGCTGTCTGCACAATGTATTTGGCAAACAGCTGAACAATCCATGTATAAAGAAAACATTCCATTAAAATATATGGACGTGAACGGAAATATTCACCCATTTACCGAAGCAGACACGCATGACTTATATTTACAGCATCTTGTCAGAACTTATACCGACGGAATGTTTCTCCGACAAACTGTTCCTTTCAGTATGGATTTGAATTTCAAGGCTACCAAGAAACTATTCAACGACAAACTCATGGTGGCACTATTTGTAAACAAGATGTGGGACGCACATCCTGATTACGAACGAAACAACTTTGTTATACGCCGATATGTTACACCATATTTCGGATTGGAAATGAATGTAAAGCTTTAATTTACGATACTGTTATTTCACTCGTATAAGATAAAATAAAATGAAACAATTATCATATATATTTATTGTCATCCTATTTCTGTTTGGTGCAGGAAGTTGCCAGCAGAAAAATGACGATTATTACACACAAGCGTTCATTACACTTCAAGTGCCAGACACCATCACACCGCTGAAAATTCAAGGAACTGTTATTCTGAAGAATTTATCAAATGGGCGCAAATATGCAACATCAGATTTTAAAAGCAACACGGTAAGTATTGAGCTGCTTAGAGGCACATATATGCTTGATGCCGAAGGCACCCTACTCTGCCGTATGCCTGACGGAAAAGAAGAAGTGAAATATTACAGAACATCGAAAAACTATATTGAAATTGTAGAACATCCCGTAAAGATTGATACGGAAATAATCTTTATGTAAAATGAATAAATCTTATCTATTCAAAACAAAGAAGACTGACATTACCCAAGAAGTGGCTTTACGGAAGACAAAACGCAGATGGGCGGTTTTGCTGCTGTGTCTGCTGTTGCTAACTCCAACCTTTGCGCAAACAAAGGACACTACCGCAATAGCCGAACATCAGAACAAATGGAACGAAGTGTTGAAAGAATCAAGAAATAATCCCGCATTCATGCAGGATGCCTTCAATACCTCCATCACACGGATGGGAATTAACTTTGAACACAGAGATGCTAACCGACATTTCCAACTGGAAACAGGCAGCGGACATAGCTTAGTAAATGCTCGGGTAGCATCTTATTTGCGATTAGATAAACACAACACAGTATGGGGCGGTGCTTCTTACCAAATAGGAAAGAAACGTAACATCCGCTTCAATTCAACTTCCGACTACGAACTTCTCTATCCCTATGTAATGGCGGATACCATTGGAGGAAACATGGAAAACGAGCAGTATGCCTTCAACGGTGGTTATGCAGTGAAACTGAATCAATGGACTTTTGGTGCCAAATTAGATTTCAGAGCAGAACACGAATATCGCACGATTGATCCAAGACCGCGTGGTATATCGACCGACATAACGCTACGTTTAGGACTTGCCTATGATTTGCAACGCTATCGGTTGGGCGTAGGAATAGGAGGACGCACCTATAAACAAACCAATAATGTTGATTTCTATAATCCACTCGGAGTGATTCCAGAATTTCACATGACAGGACTCGGTACCGACTATGTACGCTTTGCAGGTGCTGTACGCTCTGCCTACTATAAAGGAACGGGATATATTGTAGATTTTCAATTAACTCCTTTGGAGGAAAGCGGATGTTATGCCTCTATCGAAGAAAACTACATGCCTTATCAGAACATACTCACCGAACTCAATGCCCTTCCTATCAGTCAGCTCAATGTCTATCAGACAAACGCACAGATTGGTTGGAAGCACTCGGGGCGTTTGAACTGGACGGCATATTCGGGAGTAAACTACGAGAACCGGAAAGGCAACGAACATATTGCAGGAAGTTCGTCGAGTACGGAATATAAATCACTTATCACCCTGTCCATGTTCTCAAACCGAAAGACAGACCTTCATATCGGAGGAGGTCTGAACATGGGAACAAAGCATTGCATTACTCTTGACGCGCGGTTTGGATTTATAGACGAAAAGTCGGAATATGTGGATTTGAAGCGAGAAATGGCTTTTACGAAAAGCTACGGAAAGCTAAGCGGACAATGGCTGTGGCGAAGCAATACGTATTGGCTCTTTGAATGGAATGGAAATGCAGCCTACTATCATAACAACTCAAAACGAATCATTATGCCGTATGCTTGCATGGACAAGCAGATAACACAGCTGGTGAACGAGACATACACTGCAAAAACAGAACATTTATGGCGACTTGCCACACAAATTCAAATCTGCCATACCCCTGAAAAGTGGAAAGGTGTAGGCTTGTTTTTAAACTTCGGAAGCGAATATAGTCATACACCGACAATTCATCAGATAGAAATCAATAGTTCGGTAGGAATCGTATTCTGAGCGCAACAATCATCAGAAAAAATGAATAATAACAAATTATCCCAAATCGGTCGTTAGACTTCTTCGAGATTTGCGAGCTTATTTTGAGCGATTTGGGATTATTATTAACATAACAATACAAAAAAATGAAAAGAAACAAAACAAAGAAATATTTATTCAATATTGCTACAACTATTCTTGTACTATGCACAATATTGGTATCGTGCAACGAATACAATGAAATCGACCATGAAATGATGCCTATCAGACATAAGCTCACCCTTAACATGCCGTTCAACATAAAAAATGCCACACTTACACAAAGCGAGGCAACACTCACAAATATCCAAAGTGGGAAACAATACACAATAGACAATTTCAAAGCAATAGAGGAAGGATACGTTGCAGAAACATTCATTCCAGAAGGCACTTACAACATAAAGGTAAAAGGTGCCATCTCCTATATGCTTAACAAACAAGAAATAAAAGCTAACGTAAAAGCAAAGCGTGAGAATGTCATCATTAAGAAAAATAACACAAGCGAAGAAAGCAGCCAAACCAACATAGCGCTCAATGTGTATTCCGCACAGGAGGGCTTTCTTATTTCGGAAATATTCTTCACGGGTACGACAACGCCCGACGGATTTATGTACACGGACGACCAATACATCAAAATCGGTAACAACAGCGACACAATCATGTATGCAGATGGGATAGCCTTCATCGAGTCGTTCTTCACCAGCGATGACAAACACGACTATCAACCCAACATCATGAACGAGGCAATGACCATTGTAACGATATACGTTGTACCGGGAACGGGAAAGGAACATCCTGTAAAACCGGGCGAAGAATTGGTTATAGCACTCACAGCCATTGACCATCGCCCCATCAATCCTAATTCATTCGACCTTAGCAAGGCTGATTTTGAGATCTACGACAAATCATCTCATCCCGAAGGCGATCAAGATAATCCCAAAATTCCTAATCTTATCAACTGGTATGCCAACTTTGAAGGGACATTTGTCATGCACACAAGAGGCGTAAAAAGCTACGCTCTGGCACGACCGATGGTCGATATGAAAACCTACATGACAAATTACCGCTACAAATTCGGCTATATATTCAAGCAAGGCGACATTGTTGTTCCAATGAACGAATACGAATATTTCATGCCGAACGCATGGATTATTGATGCTGTAAACCTTGCAGTCCCCACCGTTCACGAGTGGAATCTGGTGTCGCCTGTACTCGATAAGGGGTTCACCTACTGCGGATACGTTGATTTTGACGAAAACCGATACAATAAATCTGTCATCCGAAAAAAAGAAGGAAAGAAATGGATAGATACCAACAATTCCACTGACGATTTTGAGCCCAACGCTGTTCCCTCTTATCTCAGAAAAGAATGAAAAAGAACAACGTGTTATCGTGTATAAAAAACTATATATCGAACTAAAAAGCTCGCCAGCTTTTTTGAAAAAAACTGGCAAACTTTTTGAAGAAAGTTGGCGAGCTTTTTTTTGACATAGCAAAACCAGACAATAAAAAAATATTTATAATATAAAAAAGTAATTATGCGAAAACTTATCATTATCATCTTAGCCTGCATAGCCTGCAACGTCAGCGCACAGGAAAAAGTGATAGAAATGGACAAGACCATCCGAAAAGGAATGTTGTCGAACGGAATGACCTATTACATCCGACACAACCACCAAACAAAGGGAGTAGCAGATTTTTACATCGCACAGAAAGTTGGTTCCATACAGGAAGAGCCTCATCAGCGTGGACTTGCACACTTCCTTGAACACATGGCATTCAACGGCACTCGCAATTTCCCCGGCGATTCCATTAAGCCCGGTATTGTAAAATGGTGCGAAAGCGTCGGTATTAAATTCGGAACAAACCTCAACGCCTACACCAGCGTTGATCAAACAGTATATAACATATCGGCAGCTCCCATAAACAGAGAAGGAGTGATAGACTCCTGCCTGCTCATTCTGCACGACTGGAGTCACGATCTCCTGCTCGCCGACAAAGAAATCGACCGCGAACGAGGCGTTATCGAAGAAGAATGGCGTTCAAGACGTGTCGGAATGGCAATGCAAAGACTGGCTGAAAAGTCCATGCCTGTAATCTATGCCGGAACAAAATATGCCGACTGCATGCCAATAGGCAATATGAACATTGTCAGAAACTTCCCTTATCAGGCACTAAGAGATTATTATCATAAATGGTACAGACCTGACTTGCAGGCTATCATCATCGTAGGAGATATTGACGAGGACATCATGGAAGCCAAAATAAAAAAACTGTTCGGCTCTATCCCCGCACCCATCAATCCGGCAGAACGCATATACTATCCCGTTTCTGATAACAAAAAGATGATACTCTACACAGCAACTGACAAAGAACAGCCCACGGTGAACTTTACGCTGTATATGAAACGAGACGTAACGCCGAGAAACCAGCGCAATACGCTGCAAGCCTACACCGACGACTACAAAACAAGTATCGTAAGAATGATTATTAACGATCGCCTCGAAGCACTCACAAGAGCAACTGATGCGCCGCTTATCTCTGCATCTGTACGCGATGGCAACTTCTTCATGTCGTCCACAAAAGACGTTTTTGAACTTTCGGGCGTATTCAAGGAAGGCAAAGTAAACGAAGGAATACAACTCCTCACAGGAGAAGTAGAACGGGCAAGAACAAACGGATTTACGGAAAGCGAACTCAAACGTGGCAAGGCAGAAATGCTTTCATACGCCGAAAGCGGCTATAACGACCGGATAAACCGCAGAAACGGAGATTTCGTGGAAGCATGCGTAGAAAACTTCCTCGAAGAAGCACCTATCATTGACCCCGAAAAAGAACTTGCTATCGTAAAGAAACTTGATGAAACCATCACCCTTGACGACATCAACCAAATGGCAAAAGAAATTATTACCAACAAGAATCAAGTAGTAACTCTCTTTGGACCCGACAAAGAAACATTCAAGATGCCAACGGCAAAGAACATCGAGAAGCTCATACTAAAAGCACAAAGAAAGACCTACGAGCCATACGCTGAAAAAGAACTTGCAGACAAACTCATAGAAAAACTACCCACACCGGGCAGAATTCTGTCAGAAAAAGAATACAAATATGGATACAGAGAGATAACTCTCTCCAACGGACTATGTGTCTATGTGCGACCAACCGACTTCGAAGCCGACGAGGTAAATCTCAAACTGTTCAGCATGGGTGGAAAAAACATGTACAAGGACGAAGATATGCCCAACCTCACCTACCTCATCTCAGGGGCAACCATAGGAGGCGCAGGACAGTTCGACGACCTCACACTCGAAAAAATGCTCGCAGGAAAGACGGCAACCGTCAGTCCATTCATTGACGACGAAACAGAAGGAATGACAGGAAGTTCGAACATAAAAGACATGAAAACGCTTTTCGAACTCGTCTATCTCTACTTTACACAGCCGCGAAAAGACATCGAAGCATTCAAAAATATGATGGAACAGCAAGAAGAATTTCTCACAAATGCACACGCCAATCCGATGATTGCATACAACGACACCCTGCATGCAGTAGCATACGGCACACAACGTCTGGAATCCATGAACAGTAAATTGCTGAAAAAGGTAAACTACGACCGCATCATGCAAATATACAAAGAGCGATTTGCCAATGCAGCAGACTTCAAACTCATACTGACAGGAAACATAGACCTTCAAAAACTAAGACCCTTACTCTGTCAATACATGGCAACACTTCCGACAGGAGGCGCAATAGAGAAAGTAGGCACACATGGTGCAAACCTCATAGACGGCGATACCTTGCACATCTTCAAGAAAGAACAGAAAACACCATCAGCCACCACCACCATCATTATCAAAGGAAAGATGAAGTACAACAATCGGAACGAACTCATCATGGATGCCATCGGACAGCTGCTGCGCATCGTATATACCGAGAAAGTACGCGAAGAAAAAGGCGGAACATACAGCATACAGGCAGAAGGAAGTATGCAGCACCATCCGCACGACGAGGCGATGCTCCGAATAGCTTTCCAGACCGCACCCGAAAAATACGCAGAATTGATACCGATTGTTTATCAACAGCTCGAGAAGATGGCAGCCGAAGGACCTTCACAGGAAGACCTCGACAAAGTAAAAGCCTACGAACTGAAAATATACAACCAAGTGCTGCGTATGAACAACTACTGGGAATATGTCGTGTACAGCGACCTCTTTAACAACATAGACGTTGATACCGAATTTAAGTCTATCGTTGAAAGCATGACACGGCAAGACATACAAACCACACTTCAAGAACTACTCAAACAGAAAAATCGCATAGAAGTAACCATGACTAATTAAACCCAAATCGGTCGTTAGACTTCTTCGAGATTTGCGACCTTATTTTGAGCTATTTTTGGTTGTTTTTGAAGACGTTTAGCGAGCTAAACAACTAAAAAAAACAAACGAAAAGAGCCAAAATAAGGTGCAAAGACGAAGAAAAGCATAAAATCTAAACGCTTTAAAAAGCCTTTGCAAACATCTTTTTTACGCACTAATCACATAATTCCAACTAAAGAAGTTACCTTTTTGCACGTAATTCCAACTAAAAACCATAGTTTTTTGCACATAAATCCAAATATCACAATCGTTTTATTTCGTCATTACCTGCACCTTTACCTCGATATTTATTACTTGCAGTATTAAAACTATAACGCAAAGTAACATAAAACGCTTGTGCAGTACCTTTCAAACATTTTGTAAAAGATAGCCCTGGAGAATTTGCACCCCAATATTCACGTGATGTATTAAAAATATCGCTTATTATAAACGATAGTTGTAAACCACAAGGAAAATCTTTGACAACTGAAACAGAGGTATTTAAATTAGAATATCGATAAACCAATTCATCATTACCAGCAGATTTACCTACAAGATTAAAGGTTGCAAAGAATGATTTAGAAAACGACAGCATATTTTTAAATGCGTAAATTAATAAAGGTTTTGTATAACTCATTCCTTTATAATTAAGATGTTGAACATATCCGCCCAATGTAACAGTAGGTTTCCAAATTCCAAAAGTTGAGCTATACGTGGCTTGAACTCGCAAAGAGCTATAATCTGTATTAATATGTGTACTCAACGCAATGGGCTGATTGTCTATCAATGCTTTATAAAAACTAATACCATCTTTCAAGTAAACATAGTTTGCACTCATCACAAAATCTTTACAACGTAGAAGCAAACCTAAATCATACTTATAGCAAGGACGCAATGAGGGGTCGCCTCTTTCATAAGTATATCGGTCGTTGTAAGATATGCTGGAACGCAATACGCTATATGAAGGACGCATTATAGTAGAACGAAAAGATAGAGTAGCTCCGAATTGCTCTTTAGAATAACTGAGCGAAAGCGTTGGCAATAAACTGCTATACTTTTTAGATTGCTCTGCTTGCTTGATGTTATTCAACTTATAATTGAAGTTCACCCACTCATAACGCAATCCCATATTCGTACTCCAATGTTTCCATTGTTTGCTGTATTGTCCAAAAAGAGCTATCGAGTTTTGTATTGTTTGATTATTATTTGATGAAAGTATTGTAACGTGTGCGTCATCAGTAAGGTCAAACTTTTGTTTGCTATTACTATATATGTATTCTTCTCCAAAGGTAAATTTACCAATAGAAGATGGCTTAGACAACATTATATTTTCTGCATACACGTTCGACTTCCTATCGTTTTGACTTCCTACAATTACAGTTCTATTTTGTTCCATCTCCGTTGTACTAAGGTCGGTTATGAGGTTAAGACCTGCATACGAAACATTTGCTTCTATCTGCCATTTGTTTTTAAAAGTTCTTAGAAAATATCCCGTTACATTATGTTGCCCACCATAATTATTCTGAAAATAAAATGTATTCATTATATGGTCACCTTCTAAATCGGAAGAGCGAAGCTCTCCATTAGAAGTATAAGGCATTTTAATGGTTCGAGAATAGAAATACTTCATTCCTGCATACAAGCTATTGTCATTCGATGCATAATTTATTCCTACCACAGGAACAATATATTTAGCGGTAGACTTCATTGCAACTGTGCTATTTACAGCTATGGTTTTATCTAAATATGAAAGTAACATTTTATTTGTTTGGTCGCCTTCATTTCTACTTTCACGATAGTAGGTTGAAGCAAAAACATCAAAACCATTCTTACGATAATTAAACTTAGCAAAATTTTCTTGCGCAAATCTATGTGTTTGAATACCCGACCATTGAAACAAGCCTGACCAACCATCACCTTGGTTACGAATAGTGGTAATACGTATCACAGCCCCTACATTTGAAGCATAACAACTACCTGGATTCATTATCACCTCGACATTCTTTATTTGGTTTCCTTTCAATCCTTTCAGTTCTGTATTATCAGTTATTTTTCTACCATCAAGATAGATAAGAGGGCTGCCTTTGCCCAACACACTTATCACATCATTAGACACATTAAGAAAAGGCAACTGATTGAGTACATCGGATAGTTCAGGAAGTTTGTTCAAAGCACTACCTTGAATAGTAGCACTAAGTCCTTCAGCTGTCATTCTATAAATACTTTGTTTTCCTTTCACAACTACTTCTCCCAACAGCTTGCTATCCTCAACCAAATTTATAGTAGCAGTAGGCTCACCAGTATAGTTTTTATAAAGCGTGGTATAGCCTATTGAGGAAAACCTTAATATACAGGGTACTGATTTACACTCAATGGAAAACTTACCTGTCTCATTCGTAGTTGTACCGCCAAGCAAGGTTGAGTCGGATACAGAAAGAACAGCAATATTTACAAAAGGTATTGCTTCGTTCTTATCGTTCACAACAACTCCATTTAAGACTTGCGCAGTCAATTGAATACTCACAACTTGTAGTAGTAAAAACAAAATACTTCTCATCGCTTTATATTATTTCTTAAATACATAAAGAAGACAACAAAATTATTATAACTCAAACACAAAAGATTAAAAGTTAATATTTTTTAACTCCTGCTTTGATGTTCTGTCCCCTTAAACCCAAATCGGTCGTTAGACTTCTTCGAGATTTGCGAGCTTATTTTGAGCTATTTTTGGTTGTTTTTGAAGACGTTTAGCGGGCTAAACAACTGAAAAAACAAACGAAAAGAGCCAAAATAAGGTGCAAAGACGAAGAAAAGCATAACATCTAAACGCTTTAAAAAGCCTTTGCGGGCTAATGACCGATTTGGGTTAAAATGTCAATCGGTCGTTAGAAGAAAAAGCATGAATAAGTAACCGCAGAGTCAACCAGCAAGTGCAAAATTATAAAACGTATTTGAAGAATTCATACTTTGGAGTAGAAAAGTTTAATTTTTCTCTCGGTCTTTCGTTTAATTTCTTTTGTATCGACATAATTCCTGATGAACCTATTTTTATGTTCTTGCTCATATCAAATACAAGTGAATTTTAAAACCTATTGTTTTGGCATTCA
>QWBY01004294.1_pt1 | contig 14367 bp, 10 predicted proteins | sample 1972471 | NCBI WGS metagenome assembly QWBY01 (sample SAMN09866722, study PRJNA288562) | Human gut metagenome isolate term6_stool, whole genome shotgun sequencing... | reverse complement strand
CTTCCTCAAGCGCTTTGGCATCAAGGCGGTGATGATGATCAGCTTCATGGCGTGGGTGCTGCGCTTCGCCTTCCTCGGCTGGGGCAATCCCGGCGACGGGGTGTCGCTCCTGATCCTCTCGATGATCATCTACGGGGTCGCCTTTGACTTCTTCAATATCAGCGGCTCGCTCTATGTGGACAAGCAGACCTCGCCTGCGCTGCGCTCATCGGCTCAGGGTGTCTTCCTCATGATGACGAATGGGCTCGGCTCCACGATCGGTGCCTATGCGGCGGGCTTTGTGGTCGATCGGGTCGGTTTCCCGGAGAGCTGGTTTATCTTCGCCGGCTATGCGCTCGTCGCCGGGATCCTCTTCTGGCTCCTCTTCCACGACCGCTCGGCCGAGTGACGACACCCGGTTGAGCTCACCCTTCCACTCTGCGATCTCTATCCTCTTGATAAAGAGGGAGATCACAGGAAAAGTGGGGAAATTGTAAGGTAGAAATAGCACGTTACACAATCAATTCAAAAAACCTATGTATATTTACACTCAGAGGTATATGTTTTCCCTCAAAATTTTAGGGTTCTGCGGTTTTCTTGGTCGTAAATGGCTCACATACAGATCTTCACAGATTTGACCCTCGCAGACCATATTCCATCAAAACAAGGATTAAGACCAGAAGATTTGGTCCTTCTCGTTCTTGTCAGCTGTCTCGCAGACCATATTCCATTAAAACAAGGATTAAGACGTCTCAGGAGTGGAGCCAACAGGTACGTTGCTCCAATCTCGCAGACCATATTCCATTAAAACAAGGATTAAGACATATGTACACTTGCGTATAACCGTCGACTGTGTCGTCTCGCAGACCATATTCCATTAAAACAAGGATTAAGACTCATTGCGCCTCATCGCCAGCTTATAGGCATGGCTTTCCCGCAGACCATATTCCATTAAAACAAGGATTAAGACCTTGTAATCTCAGCGTAGTAGAGGTGCGGGTCTCTCGGGCTCGCAGACCATACTCCACTAAAACAAGGATTTGAGATCGGGGGCAGGTCGTCCGACTTGTCCGCCCCGTCCGACTTATCCCCGCAGACCAAGGCGTCACCTAATACCGGGATTAGCATTCTTTATATCAGAAAAAAGTGATATCTTAGTCGCAAGAAGAAACCTGTGGGGTGTCATCCCCACTCGGAGAAGAAACCCAAATCTATCGCCACAAGCTCCGGCAACGATCCTGACATGGACGAGGTGAATACACTACTAATGCGATTGGACACCCCCATTGAGAGATGGGAGGTGCCACTGCTCCGCGGGGCGGTCAACAGCCTGCTCTCTTGCCGGAGTACCCTCTTCCACAACCACACGACCGAGGGGCTTCGCTACAGCTATCCGCTGGTGCAGTACAAGCGTGTCGGAGGTAAGGCGGCCCTCCTCTGCATCGGGCAGGGGGTGGACGCCCTCGGGGATCTCCTCAGCGTAGAGTCCCTCGACACCCACATCGGTCAGCGGCATGTGGTCCTCAGGATCGAGTCAATCGATGCACTCGCCCACCCGGTGGAGGAGTGCACGCCCCCCGTCACCTACCGGCTGAGGGACTGGCTCCCGCTCAATGAGCGCAACCATCAGCTCTATCAGGGCGAGCCGAGCATGGCTGCCCGGCTCATCATGCTGGAGAGGATCCTGACCGGAAACATCCTGTCAATGCTCAAGGGGGTGGGCATCTTTATCCCCTTTCCGCTCCGGGTCACCATCACCTCCGCCTCTCCCCTCCGGACGATAAAGTACAAAGGGGTGCCGCTGGCGGCGATGGACCTGCAATTTGAGTCCAATATCTCCCTCCCGGACCATATCGGCCTCGGGAAGCATGCCAGTGTGGGGTATGGGACGGTCACTAAAGTCAGAAATCACAATTCATCACGCCTATGAACTACTTATATGGTGCCTCTGTGCAGGGCATACAGGACTTTATCTTCCAGACAAATGAGCTGAAGGACATCGTGGGGGCCAGCGAGCTGGTGGCAGAGATCTGCACGAGGCTCTTCCGGGAGACCCTCGGGAGCTGCTATCGCGACGACCACCTATACATAGGTGCGGCGGGCAACGTGCGCTATCGCTTTGACGACAGAGAGTCCTGCCGGCGGGCGGTCCGGGACTTCCCCCGCAGGGTGATGACGGAGGCGCCGGGGATCACGATCAGCCAGGCGGTGGTGGAGCTCGACGGACGCGATGAGACGAGAGCCATCGATGACCTGGAGACGAAGCTCAAGGCGCAGCGCAATCGCCCGCAGCCCGACCTGATCATCGGCCCGCTCGGTGTGCGCCGATCGGGGCGGACAGGGCTACCGCTTGTCTCGACCGAGGGCAAGGAGACCGACCTCACCACGGCCGCCAAGACGAGGTACAATAGATCCATCTACCTGGCACAGAATAGCTTCTACGGCAGGGAGAGCAAGGAGAGGGTGAAGGCGGAGCGTTTCCCCTTTGATGTCTCCCGCATGACCGAGGGCAACGACTGGCTGGCGATCATCCACGCTGACGGGAATGGCCTCGGGCAGGTGGTGCAGAGGGTGGGTCACGATCTTGAGCAGTACAGGACCTTCTCGCGAGAGCTTGACTGCGCCACGGAGCGGGCGGCGAATGATGCCTTCCGGGAGATCGAGGGGGAGATGGGCGACACCTACCTCCTCCGACCGATTGTGCTGGGGGGCGACGACATGACGGTGATCATCAGCGGTCGGCTGGCGATAGACTATGCGACCGCCTTCATCCGGCGCTTTGAGTACCACACCGGCAAGGGAGTGCTCGGGCAGATCCTCCAGCAGGAGACCGGCATGGATCGGCTGACTGCCTGCGCTGGGGTCGCCTTCATCAAGTCGTCCTACCCCTTCCACTACGGCTACCGGCTGGCGGAAGAGTTGTGCAAGGCGGCCAAGGATGAGGCGCAGCGCCTCAGGGACGAGGGCGAGAGCGTCCCCGCCTGCCTGATGTACCATAAGGTGGAGGACAGCTACGTGCAGAGCTACAAGGAGATCGTCAAGAGAGTGCTGATGCCGTCACCAAGCATCTCACTGGTGTATGGTCCCTACTACCTTTATCCGCGCGAGGGCTACGCAACGATCGATGAGCTGAGGGCGGCCTGCGACGGCCTGATGTCGACGGAGGGCGATGGTGTCAGGTCGGGGCTCCGCCGGTGGCTCTCTCTCCTCCATAGAGGGGAGGAAGTCGCGGCACAGCACCTGGAGCGGATGAGGACAGTATATGGGCCAAAGGGTAGAGCTATGGTGGATCAGCTCACCCGGTCTACCACGAGGATTGTGAAATTGGATGACGAGACGAAGCAGGTGAGCGCGTACCCCGCCTACGATGTGCTCTCCCTGTATGGCATACTCTACTTGGTCACAAAGAAGAGGTAAGAGATACTATTAGAGATGAGGTACAAGATAGAATTCTTCTCCTACTGGCACTGCGGTTCCGGACAGACTGCAGGTGCCGATGTGGACGAATTAGTGGTCCGGGATGTGAGTGGTCTCCCCTTCGTCCCCGGCAGGACACTGAAGGGGCTTCTCCGCGAGGCTGTCGCCAATATCCTACTCCTTCGCGGAGGCGAGGAGGGATCGGTGGAGGAGCTCTTCGGCAGCGAGAGCCGGCAGGGAAGGCTCTACTTCACCAATGCCTCGCTGAGTGATGCCCTGCGCCGGAGCCTCCGGAGCATATCGGAGATCGACCCGGAGATGCTCTACCGCTCCCTCTCCTCCACCGCCATCGACGAGCGGGGAGTCGCCAAGGAGCACACCCTTCGCCGTATAGAGACAGCGATCCCCTGCACCCTCTACGGCGAGATCACCGGGATCGGCTCAGCGGACGAGGAGGCGCTCCTCGAGGAGGCACTCAAGTATGTGAAGCGCCTGGGACTGGGCAGGAGCAGAGGCTATGGTCGCTGCGAATTATCAAGAATAGACGACTGACTATGGAGACCCTAAAGCTCAAGTGTACACTCCTCTCCGACGTGGTGCTGCGGGACACCCCGACGACAGAGAGCAAGGCTCAGACGCTGACCTTCATCCCGGGGAATAACTTCCTCGGTGTGGCAGCGAGGAGCCTCTATGACAAGGAGGACGAGCGCACGCACCTCCTCTTCCACAGCGGGAGCGTCCGCTTCGGCGACGCCCATCCCGGCATCGACGACATCCGGGGCGTGAAGGGCCCCGCCGCACTCTTTTACCCCAAGCTAAGCAGCATCGAGCAGGAGTGCTACGTCTACCACCTCATCCCCGACCTCTCGAGGCTGAGACAGAAGTCCCTCAAGCAGTGCCGCAGCGGGTACTACGCCTTCGACGGCAACCGGGGGACAAGCGTGAGGATCCGGAAAAACTTCGCCATCAAGTCCGCCTACGACTCGGAGAAGCGCCGCTCGCGTGACGAGCAGATGTACGGGCTGGAGTCTCTCTGCGAGGGACTGACCCTCTACTTCTCCGTAGAGATAGATGACGTGGCGGTGCCCTACAGGGACGAGATCATGGAGGCGCTGGTGGGGGAGCACCACATAGGCCGCTCGAGGACGGCTCAGTACGGGCGGGTGGAGATCGCCCCCTGCGACTACAAGGAGCCGCTCAGCAGCGACCACGCCGTAGAGGTGCGAGGAGGGCGCTGCGTGGTGGTCTATGCTGACTCTCGGCTGATCCTCCTCGATGCCGAGGGGTACCCCACCTTTCGCCCCACGGCAGCAGACCTGGGGCTGGGGTCGGGCGAGATCCTGTGGGACCTCAGTCAGGTGCGCACCTTCCGCTATGCCCCGTGGAACTATACCCTCCACGCCTACGACACCGATCGGTGCGGGATCGAGAAAGGGAGCGTCCTCGTCGTCAGGACCGACGCCCACGACCTCCGCACATCCTATGTGGGGTGCTACCGGAGTGAGGGCTTTGGTCGGGTGATCTACAATCCTGACTTCCTCTCCGCCGACTCCTCGGAGGGAAGGAGCCGCTACACCTTTACCCGCGAGAGGAAGGAGACGGAGCCGGACGAGAGCCGGGCGGCGGAGCCGTCGGTGCTGACCGAGAGCGACCGGCAGCTGCTGACGGTGCTCCGGAGGAAGAGCAGTCACAGCAAGAGGATGCACCAGGTATACACCTCAACCAACAACTTTGTCAGGAAGCATGCGAGGCTCTTCGCGGGAGACCAATTCGCCTCCCAGTGGGGCTCCATACGCAGTCTCGCCATGGTACACAAGGATGCAGATACGCTGATCAAGGCGATCGAGGGCTACCTCAATCACGGGGTGGCCAAGGAGAAGTGGGAGAAAAACGAACGTCGAAGCAAACTGATCGAATTCCTGAAAGATGAGGCGAAAAAGCCGGAGTCCAAGGGCAGCTTCCAGGACCTGGTCATCAACCTCGCCTCCACGATGGGTAAGAAGAGCTCTAAGGACAACTAAGCAAACTCTCCAGACAAATTATGGCATATACACTCTACCCGATCCGAAACATTGCGCGGATCACCTTAGAAGCAGACAGCCCGCTGTCCATCAGCAGTGGAGAGAAGAGTCCCTTGACTGATGCGCCGGTACTGCGGGATGTCCACAGACTGCCCTTCATCCCCGGCACCTCACTCGCCGGGGTGATACGCCATGCGCTCCCCTCCGAGGAGCTGCAGCAGACCCTGATGGGCTGGCAGTCCCCCACGGGCGGCGAGGGATCGCGCCTCATCATCAGCGAGGCGAAGATCCTCGACAGCAGGGGCAGGGCGGTCGACGGCATCGCCCCCATAGAGGAGGACCCGCTCTTAGAGGCGTACAGCACCCTGCCGATACGTCAGCATGCGCGCATCGGGCACAGAGGCGCCACGGAGATGAGGGGAAAATTTGACGAGGAGGTGGTGCTGAGGGGGACACGCTTCTGCTTCGACCTGGAGCTGATCTCCTCGGCCGAGGAGGCGGACTCGTCAGACGAGGCACTCCTCCGGATCATCGACACGATCGACTCGGACCTCTTCCGCATAGGCGGGGGAAGCCGCAAGGGCTTCGGCAAGGTACGGGTCGTGCGGGCGCTGCATCGCCGGCTCGACCTCCGGCAGCCGGAGGAGCTGTCACTCTACCTCGCCAAGTCCTCCTGCCTGAGCGCAGAGTGGGAGGGCTTCACACCCTACACCCCGAGGGCGATCGAGGAGAGGGAGAGCGACAGATACCTCCTCACACTCCGCCCGGTGGACTTCATCTTTTTCGGCTCCGGTCACGAGGATAATGAGGGGAACAATCAGTACGTGACCGAGCAGCAGATCGTGTGGGAGGGAGATCGCGCCACGATCATCGACGCAGAGCAGATGATCCTGATACCGAGCTCGTCGGTCAAGGGGGCACTCTCTCACCGCACCGCCTTCCACTACAATAAGCAGCAGGGCGTAGCCGCCGACAATCTGCCTGAGGGAGCCGTCATCGAGGACTACATCGGGCAGAAGAACGGCGCCGTCGCCCTACTCTTCGGCACCGCCGGGGAGGAGAGCGGAGAGGTATGCAGCAGAGGGCACGTACTCTTCTCAGACGTGCTGCTCAAGCGCCCGGAGGCGGCCGAGGACCATGTATTCAATCACGTGCGGATCGACCGCTTCACAGGCGGGGCAGTCAGTGGAGCCCTTTTCTCCGAGAAATCCGTCTATGCTGCGGAGGAGGAGATCACCATGGAGATCACGATCGATAAGCACGCGCTGGAGAGCGAGGATCGGGATCGGGTCCATGACGCACTCTCGGCCCTTGAGAGTGCGATGAAGGATCTCTGTGGTGGTATGCTGCCACTGGGAGGCTCAGTGACGAAGGGGAACGGACGCTTCTACGGGTCCATCACCAAGAATGGAGAGACAATCTATGAGTACGATAGAGCTTAAGGAGATCGACACGACGATCGCCTACGAGGGATACCTCTGGATGAGCAATGCAGACAGGGCCATCGAGTACCACTGCGACAGGCCGTTGGATACCACCCTGCTCGACAGCGTCAACCCCTTTGTCAAGGAGGGTTACCTCTACAGCAGGGAGGAGGGGATCTCGGTCAGCATCAAGTACATCGACGGACGCTATCTGGTGAGTAAGCACCGGGTGGATGAGAGCGACTATGAGGATCCGGAGGTGGAGAGCCTGCAATTGGTTGCGCTGAGGATGTCAAGGCCACATCTAAAGTTTCTCCGCTACTGGAGAGAGGAGGAGGACTCGGCCTGCCTCGGTATGGGGGTGCTGGTCTTTGACCACATCGCTTTTGTCGGATTTGAGGATTAAAGAGCACAGAGTATAGGCTATGGCAGTAGAAGCACCATTCAATTTCGTACCCCTGTCCGACCGGGTCTATCTCCCCGACTGGGCAGATCAGATCTCGCACGACATCCCTTTCTCAGACGGGGTGAGCGGGGTCATCAAGCTTACGATCACGACAGAGTCTGATCTCTTCATTCGCAACGGTCAGACCAAGGAGGCGGGGCGGAGCTTCATCCCCGCCACCTCGATCAAGGGCGAGGTGCGCAGCCTGCTCGAGATCATGAGCTTCGGCAAGATGAGCGTAGACCCGAGGACAAAGTTTGCTCAGCGCGAGTGGGACAATAGGGAACTTTATACGATAAAAAAGAAGCAGTCAACATTGCAGTGTGGCTACCTTCGACTGAGCAATGGGAGATACGAGATCGAGGACCACGGACAGCCCTTCCGCATCAGCCACAAGGAGATAGACAAGCTGCTTGGCAGGAAGGTGATGGAGGAGCACTTCTCGGAGCACAGCGAGATCGACCTCAATAAGAAGGTGGCCGAGGGGGTCAATGGGGGTACAACGTACGACCCCAAGACTGCCGCCTACAAGTACCACCTCCTGGAGGGGGAAAAACTCGATGGTCTCTCCTTCTCATCCGTGAAGGGAGGTAACGGGAGGAGGGTAGTTTACAGTGAGCGGGGCTCAAAAAGGGGGGATATCGTCCTGACCGGTCAGCCGGATAAGTGGAAGGTGGCGCGGGCAAGGAACGCAGGGAAGTACTACGAATTTGTCTTCCCCTCCGGAGTGAAGAGGACCTATCCCCTAGCCACGGAGGAGCTGGAGCATTACGAATTCATCTACCAAGACTCAGACGACTGGACCCACTGGAAGCCTCAGCTGAGAGAGGGAGCGAAGGGGATCCCCGTCTTCTTCCGCACAGATGGGCGGCAGGTCAAGGACTTCGGCCTCTCCCTCCTCTACAAGCTTCCCTACGACAATACGCCCGCCGACCTCCTGCCCGCAGAGCACAGGGAGACAAAGCCCGACCTGGCGGAGTGCCTCTTTGGATACACCCGCCAGACGGATAGTCTCAAGGGGCGGGTACACTTCGGCAACGCCTTCTCAGACAACGCTCAGTCCGGAGACGAGGTGACATTAGTGCTGGGCTCCCCCAAGGCCTCCTATTACCCGATCTACATAGAGCAGCAGGGAGCGCAGGGCAAGACCCTCGACTACAAGACCTACAACGATGGGCGGCTCGCCGGGTGGAAGCGGTACCACGTGAGAGATGGCCTCTGGCAGGCCAAGACGGGTAGTGCCGACACCGACTCCACGCTGACCCCGATCCGTAAGGGTGCCACCTTCTGCGGGGATGTGGTCTTCCACAACCTCCGCCCCATAGAGCTGGGTGCTCTGCTCTCCGCCCTCACCTTCCACGGCAGTGACGGCTGCTATCACCAGCTGGGGCAGGGGAAGTCCTACGGCTACGGACGATGCCGCTACGAGGTGCAACTGACGGGCGAGGAACTCCGGGAGGCGGGTTACTATATGGGGCTATTTGAGCTGGAGATGGACAAGAGCCTCGAGAGTCTCGGACCCTGGATCAGCACACAGCAGATGCGGGAGCTCTTTGCCATCTCCGGGAACCCCGTATCGAGGGACTGCCACCACTACATGAAGCTCTCCGTCTCACCTAATGTCAACGACTTTGCCGACGCCAAGAAGAGCAAGTCCTACCTCCGTCGCTACAGCGAAGAGGTGACTCCCGCCATGCCGAAGTCCCTCTCGGAGGGAGTCAGAGAGCAAGAGGAGCGGAAGCGGCTCGACCGGCTCACGGAGCAGTGCGAGACTCTCCTGCAGGAGGCAGACACGCTCGACCCCGCAGCGGGCGAAGAGAAGCTCACCGAGTTCATCAAGAGCCTCCGCGATGATCTCGACCACCCCGCAGTGCAGGCTCTCTCGGAGAGGATGCAAGCCAAGTGCGAGGAGCTGAGGCAGCGACAGGAGCAACAGGCGAGAGAGGAGAGAGCATCGGCCGCCTATACCGAGGGACTGGCTGTCGCTCTAAGCCCCGACAAGTCTTGGAAGGCCAATCTCCATGCCATCAAGAAGTGGCTCACTATCACTGCCGAGAGAGAGGGGCGAGACACACTCAATAGCGAGGAGCTGAGGCTGGTGATCGATACCTTCCGGCAGATCTACGATGGCGCCAAGAAAAGAGACAAGAAGGAGTGGCACGGCAGCGGCATCCGGAGGGAGCTGGCAAAGGCGTTCGGCGAGACCCAGATGCAGCAGATCTTTGACTCCCTAAGGATAGAGTGACCCATGAGCAAGACAATCGTATCGATCCTAAGCGAGCACCTGGTCCCCAACCTTATCTTCATCAGGGAGATGGAGGGGACCTACTCCGACCTCCTCTTCATCACCACGCCACTTATGGAGCAGCGCCGTAGCGGCATCCATCTCGAGACAGCGCTGGGGCTGGAACCGGAGAGCGTCAGGCGAGTGGTGGTCCCCAATGACAACTACAGGGCCATCCTCAGGGAGCTCAAGGCAACGGACCTGCCCGAGGGACAGGAGTACTTAGTCAATATCACCGGCGGGACCAAGATGATGTCCCTCGCCGTGGCGCGATACTTCGACCGGTACGACTCACACCTCGTCTACGTCCCACTCGGCACCAACGTCTACTACGACCTCTCCTCCGAGGAGCCGTACGCCATCACCTACCGAGTGACCCTCAAGGAGTACCTCACCCTCTACGGCCTGCGCTACGAGTGCGACAACAGCCTCATCCACGGGCAGCACGAGCCCTTCAGCACCTTTAACTACATGCGTCGGAGGGACTTCGTCATACCGTGGCGCTACACCCATGCCAATGAAAATGACAGGCTGGAGCCCACCGAGCGACGCTATATGGCGGGAGAGTGGCTCGAGGAGTACACCTACCTGCGGGTCAAGGGAGACTTCCACGACTTCCACCTGAGAGACGAGGACATCGCCAAGTCGGTCAAGATCTATCGAGACGACTCGGCACATAACGACAACGAGCTCGACGTCACCTTCGTCAGAGACAACGCCCTCTACGTGATCGAGTGTAAGGTGACGATGTATGGGTATGGCAAAAATCCAAAGGAGACGGTGGAGGAGTACCTCTACAAGCTGGCCGCCATCAGCAAGGACTTCGGGCTCCGAGTAAATTCCTACCTCTTCACCCTCCACAAGATCGGGGAGATGCCCCAGGCAACGCAGGATAATATCAAGAAGCGCATGCGCATACTCGGCATCCGAGGCATAGTGGACGGACACAAACTGACTGATAAGAACATAGACCTATAGAGCAATGGACAGCAACAGACCCCGTAAGGTATTCATCTCCATATTGGGGACCAACAAATACGACCCCTGCATATACCGGCAGGGCGACTTCACCAGCACCGAGACACGCTTCATACAGGAGGCGACGCTCGACCTCCTCAAGGCACGTAGCGAGTGGAGCGCGGACGATGCCGCCTATATTTTCCTCACCCCCACGGCCCGGACCGCCAATTGGCAGGCAGTGCCGGTCTACAGAGACGGCTCCCCCAAGGGCGAGGACTACATCGGTCTCGAACCGACGCTCGATCAGATGGGCCTTCCCTTCCGCCCGAAGCCCGTCGATATCTCGGAGGAGGGAGACGAGGAGGCGATCTGGTCCGTTTTCCGCTCCATCTACAAGCAGATCCACAAGGGCGACCGGCTCTACATCGACATCACCCACAGCTTCCGCTACCTGCCGATGCTCCTCCTCGTGCTCACCAACTACGCCAGGGAGCTGAAGGGGGCCGAGGTGGTCAGCATCACCTACGGCAATTGGGAGGCCAAGCCGGACATCAAGCCAATAGTCAACCTAGGCCCACTCATTGAGCTGCAGGACTGGACCGTGGCGGCAGGCGAGTTTCTCCGCAATGGTCGCGCCTCCGGGCTGGCAGAGCTGACAAAGGAGAGAGTTACCCCCATCCTGAAAGCGACAAAGGGCAAGAGTGAGCCGGCCAAGGCTCTCCGTGACTTGGTTAATAAGCTGACGACAGTATCGCAGAGCCTCACCACCATCAGGGGCAAAGAGATCTTGAGAGGGGAGATATTTGAGGAGCTGTTTGAGCGTACTGACGGGCTGGATGCCGATCTCATCGCGCCGCTGAGCCCGCTCATCGAGAAGATCAAGGACTCCTTCGGAGACTTTGACACCAAGCCCTCTGTGAGCAACGGCTTTGTCGCTGCCCGCTGGTGCTACCGGATGCAGCTCTATCAGCAGAGCATCACCATACTGCAGGAGACGATGAAGGCCTACGTGGCTGCGAGCCACGGCCACCCCTCCAGCCAGAAGTACTACACGGAGCTCGCCGCTAAGGCCTTTCACATAACTAAGGGAAGCATTCCCAAAGACAAGTGGCAGCTGGGCGAGAGCGACTCCACCGATAGAGAGGCGAGGGCGGAGGTGGTCAGGCAATTCCTCGCTGACCCAGTCGTAAGAGAGCTAAGCCAGCTATATACCGAGATCGGTCAGTTGCGCAACGACTTCAATCACGCAGGGTTCCGACGCAATGCTGTCAATGGGAGAGACATCCCCGGCAGGATAGAGGAGCTGATCAAGCGCACGGAGGAGGTGCTGAGGTGTAAGCAAATTGCCGAAGCACTCCCGACACAGTCCCCCGGCGCTCCGCTACTCATCAATCTCTCCAACCACCCCTCCGCCGGCTGGGGAGCACGGCAGAGAGACGCGGCGGAGATGTACGGCGAGATAGAGGATATGGACTTCCCCGCCATCCCGCCGGTGGCCGGAGAGAGAGAGATCACCGACCTCGCCGAGGAGTATATCGCCCGGATCGCGGAGAGAGCCGAGACGAGAGACGTCACGGTACACATTATGGGAGAGATGACCTTCTGCTATGCCGTCATCACGAGGCTTCAGCCACTCGGCATACCCTGCATCGCCTCCACCACGAAGCGACAGGTCACGGAGACAGTAGATGGGGTGAAGGAGGTCCGCTTTGACTTCGAGACCTTCCGCAAGTATCCCGGGGCATAAGAGTGGAGAGTGAGATGAGTATAGAGACAAGCAAAGAGCAAGACTTCATCCTGACAGAGGACCAGAGCAAGGCACTCCGGCAGATCCGCAACTTCGTCACCGATGACTCAGCCAGGGTGCTGATCCTCTCCGGCTACGCCGGCACCGGCAAGACCACGCTGGTACGGATGGTGGTAGACCGGCTTATGGAGGAGGAGAGCATCCCATTCGTCCTCCTCGCCTCCACCGGCAGGGCAGCCAAGGTACTCAGCGACAAGGTGGGCGCCAACCGTTACATAGAGGACCAGCCCACTGAAAGCCAGATACTCAACACGAGGTTTGCCACCACGATCCACCACTTCATCTACAGCTTCTACGGCTTTGACAAGGACATTGACAAGATGCTGGAGGAGATCGAGAGAGGTGGCGGAGAGGTGGACCATACAGGCGACCTGCTCCTGCAATTTGGGCTACGTGCGGGAGAGGATATGCATTGCCCCCTACTCTACATCATTGATGAGGCCTCTATGGTCTCCGATGTCCCTCCGAGAGATCCCACTCAGGCCACCTTCGGCAGTGGACGACTACTACAGGATCTGCTCAACTGCAACTCCCTCGGGAAGTTTATCTTCGTCGGTGACAAGGGCCAGCTGCCTCCCATCGGTCAGGTAGACTCCCCCGCCCTCTCTAAGAAGTACTTCCGGGAGACCTTTGGTATAGAGGCGGAGAGTGTCGAGCTGACAGAGATAGTCCGCCAGGCCAAGGACAATGACATCATCGTGGCGGCGGAGAAGGTCCGGCGACTCTACGAGAGCCCTCCCGCCGTCAAGTGGGGCTCGCTCCCCCTCAGGCACCACAAGGACATCGAGCTGGTCGGCAACCAGATCGAGCTCGTGAATAGGTACATCGCCGAGATCCGGGACAGAGACTACGCCGGGGCGACTATGATCTGCAGGGCCAATAAGCGGTGCAGTCAGGTCTCCGGTCTCGTCAGACCCGCCCTGGGATTTACCGACCCGCGTCTGATGGTGGATGAGCTGCTGCTGGTGACGCAGAATAACCTGCCCAGCGGGCTGAGGAATGGAGATCTCGTCAGGGTCACCGGCATCGGTCGGCGCGAGCAGCGAGCCTGCCTCACCTTCCTCACCATCGAGGTCTCGGAGCTCACCTCCGGGCAGGTCTTCAGGCTATTCCTGATCGAGGATATCCTCTACTCCGGGCTCAGCAACCTCGGCAAGCAGGCACAGAAGGACCTCTTCATTGACTTCCATAAGAGGATGCGAAAGAAAGGCATACCTCAGGGATCAGATGAGTACAAGGAGCAGATGTTCACCGACCCCTACCTCAATGCCCTCCGCGCGGTCTACGGGTATGCGATCACCTGCCACAAGTCACAGGGTGGCGAGTGGCCCCACGTCTATGTGGATATGCCACGCAACATCACCCTCGAGGCCACCCCCGCCAGCTACCAGTGGGTCTACACCGCCATAACACGCGCTGGCGAGCGGCTCTTCCTTACCGATGACTTCTTCATCAAGTAAGGGGAGATGGAGAAAAATGCCCAAAAAGCGCAAAATTGTAAGGTAGAGATGGCACGTTGTACAATCAATTCAAAAAACCTTTGTATATTTGCACTCAGAGGTACATGTTTTCCCTCAAAATTTTAGGGTTCTGCGGTTTTTTGGTCGTAAAGGGCTCACATACAGATCTTCACAGATTTGACCCTCGCAGACCATATTCCATTAAAACAAGGATTAAGACTCCACGCTGGGAGGTTATGAAATAATATTACGTTACTCGCAGACCATATTCCATTAAAACAAGGATTAAGACACTGTTGTTTGCTTTCGTAGCCATAATAAGTTACCGTTCTCGCAGACCAGATTCCATTAAAACAAGGATTAAGACATCACAAGATATTCTTATAGAATCAGATTGAGCATTTCTCGCAGACCATATTCCATTAAAACAAGGATTAAGACATGTCTGGGTAGAGCCAAGACGGCCAGAAGGTTATAACACTCGCAGACCATATTCCATTAAAACAAGGATTAAGACGTGGAGGTACCGTTAGGCACCATCTCGGAGATGAAAGATCTCGCAGATCATAT
>QWBY01002178.1_pt1 | contig 14371 bp, 7 predicted proteins | sample 1972471 | NCBI WGS metagenome assembly QWBY01 (sample SAMN09866722, study PRJNA288562) | Human gut metagenome isolate term6_stool, whole genome shotgun sequencing... | reverse complement strand
CGTATCGAAACGTATTAAACTGTATCAAACTGTATCGAAACGTATTAAACTGTATCGAAGTGTATCGAAACGTATTAAAGTGTATTATAGTGTATCGTAGGTTGGGTTTATCGGAACTTATCGGAGTTTATCCGAATTAATCCGATTAGCTCCGATTGGCTCCGATTAATTCCGATTAGCTCCGATTGATTCCGATAATGTCGGATAGAAGAGAAAACACTATAGCCGTTGAGCTACAGCGAGCACAGTTGTATGTATGGGAGCGGATTGGCAGCAGCGTAAGGTGCGGTCGCAACTCGTTACCAACGATATGTACCCAAAAACAGCCAATCGGGTACTCGTTACCAACGATATGTATCCAAAATACCCATTCGGGTACACGTTAAACAGATAAGATAGCGTATCTTTGCACAGGTACGGTTGAATAATTTCTTTAGAAGTGAAACGCGTGAACAGAAAACGAATCAATGAGCTTCGGGCGCAGTGCAACCGCGCTTGTCGGCAGTTCGCCAAGACGTCCACACAAACCACTGCATTTTCGTTGCGCACAAACCCAAACGCAGCTCAACCGGCAATTATACCGTAATAACTACATTTCACCACTTTTCTAAGGCAATAGCAGCGTAAAAAATCGGCAAAAGATGAAAAGTACAAAACAAAGAGAAGAATTGCAGGCCGCTATCTGGAGAATAGCCAACGAAGTACGCGGCGCTGTGGATGGATGGGACTTCAAGCAGTTTGTCCTGGGCACGCTCTTCTATCGCTATATAAGCGAAAATTTTACCGACTTTATGGAGGGGGGCGACGAAAATATGCATTATGCCCAATATCCCGACAAGAAAATTACGCGTGAACTAAAGGACGACATCGTAAAAAGCAAGGGTTATTTCATTTACCCCAGCCAGCTTTTTACCAACATTGCCCAAAACGCCCATACAAACCCCAACCTTAATACCGATTTAGCGGCTATATTCAAGGCTATCGAAACCTCCGCCGATGGTTACGACTCCGAGCACGACATTAAGGGGCTTTTTGCCGACTTCGACACTACCAGCAATCGATTGGGCAATACCGTTGAGGAAAAAAACCGCCGCCTGGCGGCTGTGATTAAAGGTGTGGAGAGCTTGAAGTTTGGCAATTTTGAAGATAACGAGATTGACCTTTTTGGGGATGCATACGAATTCCTCATTTCCAACTACGCGGCATCTGCCGGTAAATCCGGTGGTGAGTTCTTTACGCCACAAAGTGTTTCCGCGCTAATTGCACGCATAGCTCTGTGGGGGCAGGAATCGGTCAATAAGATTTACGACCCTGCTTGCGGCTCCGGCTCGTTGCTGCTGCAAGCGAAAAAAATATTTGATATGCATCAAATTAAAGAGGGCTTTTTTGGGCAGGAAATTAACCGTACCACCTACAACTTGGCGCGTATGAATATGTTTCTGCACAATGTAAATTACGATAAGTTCGATATTGCCTTAGGCGATACCCTCCTCAACCCACAATACCAAAACCAAAAGCCCTTTGATGCCATTGTGTCCAATCCGCCCTACTCCATCAGTTGGATTGGTGATAATGACCCCACCCTAATTAACGACGATCGCTTCGCTCCCGCAGGCGTTTTACCCCCGAACAACAAGGCGGACTTTGCCTTTATTCTCCATGCGCTGCACTACCTTTCCGCCCGTGGGCGCGCCGCCATCGTCTCCTTCCCCGGTATTCTCTACCGCGAAGGACGAGAGCAAAAAATACGCCAATACCTTGTGGAGAACAACTTTGTTGAAACCGTCATCGCCCTACCCCCAAACCTATTCTTCGGTACTACCATAGCCGTCAATATACTGGTACTTTCCAAGCATAAAACAGATACCGATACGCATTTTATCGATGCAAGCGGTGCCGAGTTTTATGAGAAAGCCACCAACAAAAATGTATTGTTCCCCGAGCATATTGAGCGCATTATGGATATCTTCGCCCACAAAAAGGAGATAGAGCACATTGCTACTCTCGTGCCTTATCAGCAGATTGAAAAAAACGATTTCAAACTAAACGTCACAAGCTATGTGGAACCCGAGGATACAAGCGAAAAGACAGACATTCGTGCGCTCAATGCCGAGATTGACCAAACGGTTGCCCGCATCGACACGCTACGCGCGGATATCAATACCCTCATTCGGGATTTAGGCGACTAACACGGCTGTGATGTGCACGCACAAACCTTCCGCCGCTAAACTAAATGCACCGCTAAAGCAACCGAAAAGTATAGACTAAAGCATCGTAACGGTAGACTATTAGTACCATTAGCGCCATTAGAGAACAAAACGCGTATATACTTGGGAGATGAAATATATTGATAAACTGCTACAAGGAGCCCCCGTTGAGTGGAAAACACTCGGCGAAGTGTTAGTACGCACTCGTGGCACTAAAATCACAGCACGCCAGATGAAAGACTTGCATAAAGAAGGAGCTCCCATCAAAATCTTTGCTGGAGGAAAAACGATAGCCTACATATCGTACAATGATCTTCCTAAAAAAGATATCTGTTATGAACCCTCCATCATAGTAAAGTCTAGAGGCATCATAGGCTTTGAATATTATGATAAACCATTCTCACATAAGAATGAGCTGTGGGCTTATCACTCAGAAGACGAAAGCATAAGTATCAAGTATGTATACTACTATTTAGTCCGTATGGAAAACGTCTTTCAGCGAATAGGCTCTGTAATGCAAATGCCTCAAATTTCCATTCCAGACACCGATAATTATAAAATCCCTATTCCGCCACTGGCGGTGCAAGAGGAGGTAGTGCGGGTACTGGATACGTTTACGACGCTGGAAGCGGAGCTGGAAGCGGAGCTGGAAGCGGAGCTGGACTACCAAACCATGAAGGAATACCAACGCTTTTCCAAAGATAGCGTAAACGGATCGGAGAATACAGCAGGGTTGTTGCATAACATTCAAAAGGACGACAACAAAATTATTGTAACTACCATTCAAAAGCTGAACAACCTGATTAAGAGTAACTCCCAGCTGCCTATTTATAAAAAGCAGGTAGTTTTTATCTTTGACGAGTGCCACCGCTCGCAGTTTGGCGAAGCACAGAAAAACATTACCAAAAACTTTAAACACTATTATCAATTTGGGTTTACCGGTACGCCCATCTTCCGGGAAAACTCCCTTGATGGCACTACCACGGCAAGCGTGTTCGGCAGTCAACTGCACTCCTACGTCATTACCGATGCCATCCGCGATAATAAGGTACTGAAGTTCAATGTGGACTACAACAATGTACGCCCCACGTTCCGTAAGTGCGAAGCGCCGGAAGACGAAGAGGAAATAACCGCATCGGAAATCAACCAACAGCTCCTGCATCCCGATCGGATTAAAGCGGTATCGCAATATATCCTGGACAACTTTAGGATAAAAACGCATCGAAATCAGGGGAAAGGAAAAGGGTTTAATGCCATGTTTGCCGTGAGCAGTGTGGATGCCGCCAAAATGTATTACGAAACATTGAATGCACTGCAACAAACAGCTCCGGACCATCAACGGCTAAAAATTGCCACTATTTACTCCTACGCTCCCAATGAGGAGCAAAACGCCATAGGCGAAATTAAGGAAGAAAACTTTGAGGTTTCCGCTATGGAAAGCAGTGCTAAGGAATTCCTCACCAAAGCGATTGCTGACTATAACAAAATGTTTGGAACCAATTTCGGTGTAGATAGCACGGAATTCCAAAACTACTACCGCGATTTGGCCAAACGCGTAAAAAAGCAGCAAGTGGACCTTGTTATTGTGGTGGGCATGTTCCTTACCGGCTTTGATGCCCCTACGCTGAATACGCTGTTTGTGGACAAGAACCTGCGCTACCACGGTTTGATACAAGCCTTTTCGCGTACCAACCGCATATTGGATGCCACTAAAACATTTGGTAATATTGTTACTTTCCGCGATTTGGAAAAAGCTACCATCGATGCTATTACCCTATTTGGCGATACCAACACCAAAAACATCATACTGGAGAAAAGTTACAAGGAGTACCTCAACGGCTATACCGATGCGCTTACCAACGAAGTGCACAAAGGTTATATCGAAATTGTGAGGACACTCAAGGAGCAGTACCCCGAACCGCAGAAAATAGATTCAGAATCGGATAAAAAAGCTTTTGTAAAACTCTTTGGGGAATATCTGAAAATAGAAAATATACTGCAAAACTACGACGAGTTTACGCACCTCAAAGAGTTTCAGAAAATTGATCAGCAAGACGAAGCTGCCGTAACGGAATTTATGAATGCCCGTTTCCTAACCCACGAAGAGATAGAAGCCATGAAAAAACTGGAAGTGCTACCGGAGCGGGTTGTTCAGGATTATCGCTCCACGTACCACGATATCCGGCAATGGCTTATCGATCAAAGGAAAGGGGAAAGAGCGGAACAATCGTCAGTTGATTGGAGCGATGTAGTGTTTGAAGTTGAGCTGCTTAAGTCGCAGGAAATAGACCTGGACTATATCCTCGAGGTACTATTTGAACACACAAAGAATACTGAGGATAAAGCGGCACTGATTCAGGTTGCGCGCCGCATAATCCGAAGCAGCGCAGGAAACCGCGCCAAAGAGGGGCTTATTGTGGATTTTATTTCGGAAACCGATTTATCCACTATTAAAGACAAGGCCGAAATGCTTAAAGCGTTCTATACCTATGCACAAAAGAAACAAAAGGAAGAGGCGGATCAGCTGATTGCAGAGGAAAAACTGAACGATAAAGAGGCAAGATATTACATACAAACCTCACTGGAGCGTAAGTTTGCCACCGAAAACGGTACAGACCTTAATGCCATTCTTCCTAAGATGAGCCCACTCCATCCGCAATATCTAACGAGGAAAAAAAGTATATATCAAAGAATATCCAATTTCATCGATAAGTTCAAGGGAATTGGCGGCTCTATATAAATACCGCCCTAAGATTGATTCGCATTGGTTCAGATTGGTTCCGATCTAACCAGTAGTACCGAATGCACCGCCGCTTAACGCGACCACACTGACGCGCCGCCGCTGACGTTGACGCGCACCCGATACCGCTTTATCCGAACTTATCGGAGTTTATCGGAATTAATCCGATTGATTCCGATTAGCTCTGATTGGTTCCGATAACCTCCGATGATAACCCCGGATAGCCTAAGCCTATTAGCACTTCTAGCACTATAACTACTATAGCCACTAATGAGCGCCATTAGCGCAAGAATCCCCCTTCGCGCGGGAGCTATTACAATATGTCAAAGAACGCTGCCCCTCCGGTTGAGGCATCGGCGCCGCCGGTACTACTCATCCGCTGATGTAATAACCAGTCGGTGGTAAAGCCCGTCGGTGCTTTGCACCAAGACGGTAACGCTGTGTCAGAGCTCGCTTGCTCCGCGCGTCTACCGCCTATTCCCTGAGGAACGATGCAAAGGTACCACACGGCATACCCCACAGATGTATTAAAGTGTATCGAAGTGTATTAAACTGTATCGTAACGTATCCTAACGTATTAAAGTGTATCGAAGTGTATTAAAGTGTATTATAGTGTATCGTAGGGTAGGATTATCGGAACTTCTTTTCAACCTCTTTGATACTGAGGGAGGTCAGATCGATAACCATAGAAAATACCTTTATGATCCTAACTATCGATTAAGGATGAACTGGCAAGATGGACACCAACTGCAAATCCATTTCTAACATCATTCTTTATGCGATCATCTTGCATGTAATCTTTCCAACCACTCAACCCAGGCCAGTCAAACCAAACGACTGACATAACTCCTGCAATTTGATTTGCATAGTACCTGACATCATCCTTTATTTCTTCCGATACTAAATAAGTTTCTATTCTATTAGGTAAGGTATTTATCCATTCTTCCAACATAGTACGTGCCTCTTTACTCATTCCCCTATTTAATAATATATCCCTGATTATATGAAGGTACATATAACTCCCTTCATCTATAACATAAGTAACCTTATTTATTAAGTCCTTGATAATAGATTGATTAACTCTCGTACTCTGTTTTTTTGCCATATAGACCAATCCTTGACCAGCATCATACACTAATGATTTGGAGCTTGACAGTAGAGCTTCCTTGATGTAGTTCTTAACAGTAGTCTTGTCCCATATGCCCAAATATGATAAATGAGTGATAATTGTTAGTACAGGGTACCCATATTGACGATATCGCTCTATCACGCTCTTAAATTGCTGCCATTCAGTATTGTCTTTTGGAGGAAGTCCCTCTACCTGAGTGTAATAATTCAGAGGAGGGAATATTGCTTCCACGTGGGAATGAAATCCCCCAAAGAATTCGTCAGAATCATTTTTCTTAAATACATCTTCATTCTCCGTTAAAACTTCCACAACCTTATTTAAGAAGCATAAATGTTGTTCCTTTGTAAAGAGAGGATAGCCTATCTGAAGGCGAAAAAGTCTGTTCGAGATTTTCTCGATAAAAGAAGATGAACGATCATTCTTGAAGTCTGTACTTAGGAATGAGTTCAATTCTGAGGTGCCGATAGATCTCCTCGTTCTCTTATCTCCAGGAAATGTAAAGAAGGATTCCAATTTTTCGTCAGATAATGGGGCTGCTCCTCTCCAGGCCTTTATAACGGCATTACATGCTAAAGAAGTCGAATTACCATTCTTTGTTCTCTTCAAAAATTTAAGTCTTTTACAAGCTGCTTGTTGAATACTAGAATCACGAGACTGCAAGCCTGCCAAAGCGATCTTGCGAGCTTCCACAGAAAACTCAATTTCATTGATCCCAAATATCGGCATTTCAAAGTCTTCTCCCCTAATGCCAGACTGCAATATGGGCTCCTTCAGTGCTTTTGCTTCACAGCGCCTTAGATATTCCCCCGATAAGTTATTGTATAATGTTCGAACCTGTGCCCCTTCGTATTTTTGCGGATGCTGGCGATAGACTATACAAAGCATATTAAAGATACGCTCTATGCGATCTTGTGGGAGTAACGTAGAAAGCTTTACCAATACAGGTAGCAGACATGTCAAAACTCGTGTTTGCAAAATCTTTTCTGCATATTGGTCAAGTCCTGCTTCACAAGACGCAATTGTTACATCAAAAAAAGTACAAGCTTCATCTCTACTAATGTATTGTAAGGTAGAACGGTTCACGGCATCTACTATCTTGCGATCACAACATCTAACAATCCATTGTAATGCATATTTAGGATAATAGCGTAGCAACCGCTCTATCATGGATGTTTTGATTTCAATATCTGACGAAAAATAATTAGGTATTCCCATTGGGAATCCTAATTTTTCGTATAGTTGAAAATAACGAAATGTCCCATAATAATCGCCCTTAAAGCCTCCTCGCCCCAGATTCCATTGTTGACCAATTTCTAGGAGATTGAAACCATGTGTAGTTTGATACTGAGAAGGCTGATTTTTCTCTTTATCTATCATGTCGTGACAGTATCTCACGATTCCCGTAAAATCAAAGTCTGAGTCAGGTTTACCCATGTAATACGTATAATTTACTCTCCATAGAAAGAGTTCTATTGCAGAGCGAACGGAAACCAACTGTGAAGAATACGGTGATTCCAGGATATTTTTCTTGACTGACCTCAATAAATTTTTAAGCATAACTTCAGACTCTCGTAATTGACCAGTCTCAATGAGCATCCCAGCCTTCCATAAGTGGCCTTGATAATCTAATGAGCAAAGGTTCCAGCCATCGACATATTTTTGAACGTCAGTATAGTTCACTCTAGAGATGGCGTATAGACATTTTATATAAGTCAACAGCCGATTCTGCTCATATGTCAGTTTGGAAATATGTGCCTCAATTCTACCTAAAAGCTGCTCATAAGCTTCATCTTTCCCTTTTAAGCGATATGCATTAAGAAGGGAAAGTTTGAGTCCTAATAGTTTCTGATATACGGCATCCACCAACATATCAGTATCTTCAAGAGATAGTTGCTCTAATGCTTGTAGATACCATTCTACATCAAAAGAACCTAGCGCCGTCTCGATACGCCAATTTATTTCGTATAAAAATTCTATTTGTTTAGATTTTTCTGTATAGACGGAGTGTAATTTTGACCAGAAAAGTATATCTTCTTTTGTATCAGAAAAATCTTTCATTTGTGATTCCGGTAGAACGATCCATCTAGGATAAGTTTCACGCACCTGTCTCATTTCTGATATCAAGTTATCAATATCGTACCTTTCTCGATTACGGATCGCCCAATGTTCACTTTTAAGTGTTCCTGACCACCTTCTACTATATTCCTGCCCTACATATGTCAAGAAAAAGTCCAGTGCCTCAGGAAAGCCTTTGATATCCTTTATGTCCGCAAGGTTGATGATATTAATACCCAAGTCATTCGATAGAAGGATGCTTGAATCATGCATTTGGCCATTATACGTAATTTGATATACAGGTGCTGCTTGCTTTCCCATGACATCCCGTAACCAGCCTATCCAGCTCAGGAAATTAGGATCATCGCCAGAGAATCCAATAAGGCAAAGCACATTTTCTATTAGAGACTGTCGCACAGTATTAACAAACTCAGGAAATTTTTGCGGATAAGTACGATAATCTTCTTCTGTTATAATAAAAGGACGTATATCGGGGAAGCTACCATGTAGTTTTATTAGCCTTGGATGTGGCGTGTATAACAGCGTTTCCTTGTTTGTAACCTTATAATAATAGCGATCCGCTTCTATAAAAGTTTTTTCTAATAATGTATCATAGTTTGTTGTAAATACGTCAGACCATGGTAATTTCATTAACTCTATATGCAGTCGCCCTGGATTTACACGTTCATCTGGAAGGGATTTCTCAAGCAACGATTCTAGGACTCCACGTCCTTTTGAAGCCTCTATTTGAGAGGCTAACCTTAGAACACTCTTATATCTTACATCTTGTTGACTAGGCTTTTCCTTGTATAGTATTTCATAAAAGTCGTCAGCTAGTTCAAACCAATCCTTCATTTGGGTCGTATCGTCCATTTCTGCATTCTTGCTAAAGCCTGCACCTACCAAACAAGACGCCTTGCCCTCATGCAGGTTCATACGAATAGACTCCAACTTCTCTCTCAGAGAAGGATTGAGATTCTTATTTAGTTCCTCGTATCTACTTGGACTCATATTATTTCTTATTATTGATTATAGCGATCTTGGATAACTCCTTCTCCATCTCCTCCACCGTAGGCAGAGCAGATTTAGATTGTCAGGGATTGCCTTTGATAATTGGTAATCACTAACACCAATTGGTTGATCGTAACCTGAAAGGGCATATTGCGCTACCACCTTATCGCCACCATTGCAGGGGAATAAACCGATGGCTTTGTTGTCGTGCTCGCCACGGAGAGTATCATCCACTACATTGATGTAGAAGTTAAGTTGTCCCATATATTCGGGCTTAAAAGGCGTGGCTTTGAGTTCGACAACAACGTACGCATGTAGTTGGGTGTTATAGAGGATGAGATCGGCATAGATATCAGGATCGCCCACTTCAAAATGCTTCTGCTGTGAAACAAATGCAAAGCCACTACCCATTTCCAAAAGATATGCGGTGATATGTGAAACCAATTGTCGTTCAATATCTCGTTCTGCCATTTTATCCGTTTGCCTCATTAAATCAAATATATAAAGGTCTTTCATCAGATAGTTGGCAAGATCGCTTTGAGGTTTGGATAATCGTGCTGAGAAGTTGCTCACTTTCTTTGTCGTAATCTGTCAAGCGAAAAGAATGGTCTCAATCTATATTTGCAGAACATTGTGCCTCCACCGATTAACAACTGCTTGCGTATTGTAGCTATAGCGCTCACCAAAAGGAAGCTTATTATTAAGCAGAATTGGATAACTCGCCCAGTTGGTACGACCAATAGCTGAATGCTTGTAGATATCTCTATCCAACAGATACCACAGCTTTAGATAGCGGATGGTGTTTCTGAGATATTCCCCAATTGTGCAATCATAAGCTCTTTTTCTTCTCTTGCCACACGCTTAAAGTTTGATTGTATCACTACGCTCATTTTATGCTTTTCTTTTGTTATATTCAATCCATACAAAGATATACTTTTCTGTTCGTTATTCTACTTTGTGTTCTATTACAAAAAAAAGATAGGACTAAACAGAAAAAACGATACCGGTTATTTGCTCGTCACCGTTTGCTTCCGCTGCTTGCCCTTTCTCCGACAAGGAACGATGCAAAGGTACCACACGGCATACCCCACAAGTGTATTAAAGTGTATCGAAGTGTATTAAAGTGTATCGTAACGTATCCTAACGTATCGAAGTGTATCGAAACGTATCAAAGTGTATTATAGTGTATCGTAGGCCATAGGAGTTTCAGAACTTATCAGAGTTTATCGGAATTAATCCGATTGGTTCTGATTGATTCCGATTGATTCCGATTACCACAACTACTATGGTGGCTGGGGCAGTAATGGCGGCAGGGGAGGTATATATGTTTCGCCGGTTTGCTTCGGCCAGGGGGCGGAGGCGAGACTGTGGCGGGGGCGGTTAGCGTCCCCAGGAATCGCGGTCGAGGCTGCGGTAGCCGATCGCTTCGGCTATATGTTTTCCGGTTACAGAGGGGGCGTTATCCAGATCGGCTATGGTGCGTGCCACTTTGAGAATACGGTCGTAGGCACGAGCAGAAAGCCCAAAAGCGTTCATCGCGCGCTCCAATTTGTTCAATCCGTCCGCATCGGGCGTAGCAAAGAGTCGCGTTTCCTTAGCACCCATCTGCGCATTGCAATGTACACCGGGGCAGTTGCGGAACCGCTCGGTTTGCAGGCGTCGCGCCGCCACTACGCGCTGACGTATGGAGGCGCTGCTCTCCGCCGGCGCATCGTTGGAGATTTTTTCAAACGGAACCGGTGCTATTTCAATTTGTATATCCACGCGATCCATCAGCGGGCCGGAAACGCGCGAAAGGTACTTTTGCACCGTGCCGGGCGGACAGGTGCACTGTTTGGTGGGATGATTGTAGTAACCGCACGGACAAGGATTCATAGCTGCCACCAGCATAAAGGATGCCGGATAATCCACCGTCGCTTTGGCGCGGGATACGGTGATGCAGCGTTCCTCCATCGGTTGGCGCAGTAACTCCAGTACCGAGCGGTTAAATTCGGCTAATTCATCCAGAAAAAGAACGCCGTTATGCGCTAAGCTGATCTCCCCCGGTTTGGGCGTGGTGCCGCCTCCCACTAATGCAGGCATAGATATGGAGTGATGCGGCGCACGGAAGGGCCTCTCGGTGAGCAACATCGTATTAAGTGGTAGTTTGCCCGCAACGGAGTATATTTTGGTGGATTCCAACGATTCGCTCAGCGTGAAGGGCGGCAGAATGCCGGGCACGCGCTTTGCCATCATCGATTTACCCGATCCGGGCGAACCGATCATCAGTATATTATGTCCGCCGGCGGCAGCCACTTCCAAGGCACGTTTTACGTTATCCTGCGTACCATCGAGGGAAAGCTCGCCAATAAGCATATAGTTTTTGATTCGCTCCGTATCCATCAAGCCGTTGGCAGCCACCAGCCCCACCGCCATAGGCAAATCGTAGGCGGTTCCCTCCTTTTTCAAATCGGCGGGGCTCAGGTTAATCACCGTATGTTTCCCCAGTACATTAAATCCGCTTCCGCCGAGGGCGGTAGTAATTCGGTCGTAGCTTTCGCGCACCGCCGTATCGGGCAAGCCCACAATGGAAAAGCCGCATCCCTCCTCGCTGCTCACTTCAACGGTCACAATTTGTGCATCTATGGAAACAACGGCGGCTGTATAGGTTTTTACCAACATGAGAATTGCGGATTAGACTTACTTTTTTGGGGAAGTTTTGGGTGTAGCGCTACGGCGTGGCTTATAGGGGAGCTCCCGGCGAAGCGTATCGAGGAAAACCGTTTGATCCTCAGTGGTGAAGCGCATCTTGCCCCCTTTGAGCAAAATGTAGCATGGCGTTGTGGCAAAAGCATTACTGCGCATTATTCCGTACCACTCGGCAAGCGGTGGCGTAAGCGTAACTACGGGCGGAATGGAATCGCGCTTTGTAGCCTTCAGCGGCTCCGCAATCCGATCCGACGGATACACCAAAATGGTATAGAGCTTTCGCTGCGCGAGCGTATCCCTACCGATGCGCTTGAGCGAATCGAGCACTCCCTTGGCAGGCAGGCGCCGATCGAGCAAAAGGACGGTGAGCGCGGAGTCCCGCGTGGGGTATTTGGCATCAATTGCCTGGATGGTATCGCCCAGCGGCCTATAAGAGGTTACGAGGTACCGATCCGCCTTTGGCTTAAGCAGTTCGCCCAAAAGCATCCGTTGTAACGGGAGCGAAACGGGCAAGACCGTATCACCTGTACAATGCATAAAGCGTGCCATACTTCCGTAATCGCCAAAATAGCGGTTCGCCAATAGGGCAACGCCCTCCTTATCCTTATTGTTTGCAACGAAACGCGCGGCAGCCTCCTCGATAAGTTGGTACAGCGAATCGGCGGCTTGCACATTGCCCTGAGCCACCGCATCGTCGTAGGCATAGAGCAAAGTGCGCTGTGAGGCGGTAAAGCGGTCGCTTACAGCCACTTCCTTGTATCCTTTAATTCGCGCGGCGGAGGGATGAGCCAGCGGCAACCGAAGCGTGATTTTACGCGCCGGAGCGGCATCGAGCAGCACCACAAAGCTACCATCCATCGGCATCACCGAAACGGGGCTCACGCCCACGGGATAGATTCCGAGCGTACACTTAGCTTTTCCCTTAGGTTTATCGATAAATAGGGTATCGCAACCGGGTTGGCGCAGCGTATCGGTATAGGAAACCAGCAGCTGCAGCGTGGTATCGCGCGGCGCTTCCGACCAATGCACCACCAGCGTAGCGGTAGTTTTATCCTTTCCGGCGCAGGATGCCAAAAGGAGCCCGCACCAAAGCGCCACTACCCCCGCCAGCCATACACGCACAGAGATCTTTACAGGCATCATAGCGCAAAGTTAGCTGTTCCGCGCCGAATTGCCTATGCCCAAGGCGGCTTCAGTGCGCGGAAGGGCACTTTCCCATAGAGAAAGCGCCCTTACCGAATCTGTTTTTGCTGTGTAAACGCTTATAGGTTGGGATTGAGCTTGTTCCAATCGGCAACGGGCGGAATGATGCCCATTTCGATTACGTTTTGGCGCATTGCAACCAAATGTTCGTAGCTCTTTTCCAATTCAGCCATTTCAGCCGGAGTTCCCTCTACCTTACCGATGTGAATTCCCTGCTTATCGAGGCGCGTTTCCATCGCCATCATTACATGGTTGAACTTACCGTCCTTTACGTAGCAACCTACCGGTTTGGTGAACGGCTCGCCGCCCATTGCGCCGGCAATCATTTCAATGGCTACATAGGATGGGCTCTGGAAGCTGCTTCTACCGCGCAATTTGATGATGTTGGCACCGCCTTTTACCACTTTTTGACGTATTTCCTGCCATTTATCTTCCGGAAGTTTATCGGTACCGATCAGCTCGGTGAGCGGTTTTCCGTCCACGCGTGCCGTAGAGGCAAATACAGCCATCTGCTCGCCGTGCCCTCCGTAGGTGCGGCAGCCGGTTACTTGGCTCTGCTGCAGCCCGAAGTACTTCGCCAATTCGCTCTGCAAACGGATGGTATCCAGCGCAGCCAATGTGGATACGCACTGCGGCTTCAGACCGGAATGAATAAGAGTTACCAAGCCGGTTATATCCGCCGGATTGAAGATGATTACCACGTGCTTGCAATCGGGGCAGTATTTTTTGATGTTATCTCCTAACTGTGCGGCTATGCCGGCGTTACCCTTGAGCAGATCCTCGCGCGTCATTCCTTCCTTGCGCGGAGCCCCTCCGCTGGAAACAATATACTTGGCATCTTTAAACGCTTCCTCAACCTTATCGGTAAAGGTTACGTTGAGCCCTTCGAACCCGCAGTGGCGCAGCTCTTCGGCAACCCCTTCCAGCCCGGGAAGGTATACATCGTACAGACACAGATTAGGTGTCAGGCGCATCATGGCGGCAGTTTGTGCCATATTGGAGCCGATCATACCGGCAGCTCCCACAATGGTTAGTTTTTCTTCAGTTAGGTAATTCATATCTCACTCTCTTATAGATGGTTTTGTTCTATTCTTTTCTCCTCGGCGGGACTACTATTCCCCACCGGCACCGGGCATGCCCCGGACAACGCAAAGGTAAGCAATCTGAATCAGAAATGGGTGCACCGCGGAAGCACAATCAGCAACGCGCTCAGAGGGTCGGCAGCGACTCGGGAAAAGGTATATACCTCTCGCCGGAAACTTATATACCTTTCATCCGAAACATCTATACCTTTCGCGCGAAAGGTATATAACTATCGCGAAGCACCTCCCTACGGGG
>QWBY01005887.1_pt1 | contig 14396 bp, 9 predicted proteins | sample 1972471 | NCBI WGS metagenome assembly QWBY01 (sample SAMN09866722, study PRJNA288562) | Human gut metagenome isolate term6_stool, whole genome shotgun sequencing... | reverse complement strand
ATCCAATATAAAAATTATTTGGATATTCCCTTTCAAAATATCATTAGATTATACCAAGAATGTGACATCGTCAGTTTTCCTTCTTTATATGAAGGTTTTGGAATGCCTATAATAGAGGCCAATGCTACTGGAAGAGTTTTACTAACCAGTAAAATAACTTCTATCCCAGAAATAGCAGCAAATACAGCTCACTATATCAATCCTTATGATGTAAGCTCCATTAGAAAAGGATTTCAAAAACTTATCTCAGATGATAAATATAGGGAAAAATTAATTTTACGAGGCATTGCAAATGCCAAGAGGTTTACAATTAAACACATAACGGAAGAATATGAAAACATTTACAATAGCTAAGCCTATCTCCATAAGCATAGACAACTTCTATATACAAGTACTTCCTTTTATATTATTTTTCATTTCTATTTTTTTTGACTCAGCAAATGGATACATCCAGGAATTTAAAGGAGTGCATTTACCAATCGGAATAGCTTTTAGAGGATTCATATTATGCCTAACTATGAAGTTTTTACTAAAAAATTTAAGCACATTATTAACTCTCTTATTTTGGATTATTACAATCCTAATTTCAATGGCATTTGCTATTTGGTCTTTTACAGGAAAATATATAGATGCAGCAATGGACATAGACTATCTATTCAAGTTTGTCTACACCTTCTGCATCCTTTTTTATTTTTATTATTACCGTAAAATATTCAGCCTTGAGAAATTAATCAGACTTGTTGTTTATACAACTTCACTTATAGGTGCAATTAATATATTCTCTATGATTACACAAACCGGGATTCTTTCATACAGTGATAAATTTGGATTCGGATACTCTGGATATTACGCAGACGGCAATGCATTGGGAGTATATATGGTTCTAGCTGTATTACTTTGTATTTGGTATTCCTTTTACAAACGGAATGTATTTTATTTTTTACTGACATTTATTGCATCAGTCGGAACAATTCTTATCGGTTCTCGTGTCGGTATTATTGGAATTCTGACAGATTGGGGACTTTTCTTAGGCTATTTCTTTTTTTTCAAAGACAGCCTTATTCAGCTCCGATGGCAAACCCGGATACTTATAATATTTTGTATGTCAATCGCTATCGTATATTCTGCTATCATAACATATGAAACTATTATTCAATATGATAATTTTACACTTGAACGCTTTTCAGCTAATTCGTTAGTATCATCAAGAGAGCAATTGATCAATACCGGTAAACAAGTTATTTCTGAATTCAACTTAACAGAGGTTCTTTTGGGTAAGGGTATTTCAGGAGGACGATTTGCCGTAGCAAGCATATACGACCCAGAAGAAAAAGTAAAAAATATAGAATCTGATTTTTACGATATCATATTATCCTTCGGATTTGTTCTGGGAGGACTTATCATCCTTGCACAACTTTTTTTAGTATTCCAGTTCATCCGACCTTTTTTTATAAAAAGAAGTCGGAATTCTTTATCATTTATAACAAGTATAGGAAGTATACTATGGTTAGGAATCGCCTATACAGCAGGACATGCTTTTTTTTCAACTCAATTAGCTCCACTGTTAGGAGTTTACTGGGTAATTAGTAATCATCTTTATTTTAATCATGATATCCAATAAAAGTAAAAATATCCTAACTATAGGAACTGACACAAACGGCAAAGGAGGGATTGCAATCCTCATACAATCTTATTCAAAGATGTTCAAGAAATTTAATTTCATTGCTTCACATCAAGAAGGAAATCTGTTTAAGAAAACAGCATTAAGCATATCTGCCTTATTACGATGTTGCTATTATTGTATATTCAAACCAATCCGAATTGTGCATATACATACAGCATCATTTACTGATTTTTATCGTCAATCGATTTATGTATTTTGTGCTAAAGTTTTCAGAAAAAAAGTCATTTTACATATACATGGAGCAAAATTTGAACAATTCTACGAGAATCACCAATCTTTTGTTCGATTTGTCTGCCATAAAGCAGATGTATTGGTGACTGTTTCTAATTATTTTATCGATTATTTAAAAGAACAAAAACTCAATAATAATATTTTTCTCCTTCCCAATGTCACCTATAAGCCCAGTGTTGGTCCCATTAAAAAGAACGACCAAAAGCTCCATCTTCTTTTCATTGGAGCCATAGATAGTAGAAAAGGAATATTTGATGTATTAGAATGTTTTGCGAAAAACAAAGAAATGTTGCAAAACAAAATTATCTATACAAAAACTATGAATGAATTCATACAGCAACATCAACTTTCTTCTTTTATCAAATACCATGGATGGGTAGACAATGAAAGAAAAGAAAAATTATTCCGAACTGCTGACATATTTGTCCATCCTTCTATTTTTGAATCATTTGGTATATCCATTCTTGAAGCCATGTCCTACCAACTGCCCATAATTGCAACACCAGTTGGAGGTATTACAGATCTTGTTGAAAACAATGTTAACGGTATTCTTATTGAACCTGGAAATAAGAAACAACTTTACGAAGCAATCCTATTTTTAATCGATCATCCAGAATATCTTTCAGAAATGGGACATCAATCTGGAAAGAAAGCAGAAAAATTCTATCCTCCAGCAATAGAAAAACAATTGGATCATCTATATCAATCATTAGAAAAATAGAACTACATTTTTCTAAATTCAATCTATAATTCAACATATATTAATCAATAAAAATTCATATGAATATTTTTATCAAGTCAGTTCTTATAAAAATTGCAACTCCATTCTCCCCTTTATTAAAGAAATTTCCCAATATAATTTGGAAGATCAGATATTGTAAAGATTATAAAAAGTTCCCCAATCTAAAGAAGCCACAGTCATTTATGGAAAAAATTCTATGGCTATCACTTTATTCTGACACTTCTATGTGGAGTAAATTAGCCGACAAATACAGAGTAAGAGAATATGTGATTGATAGATGCGGAGAACAATATGTAAACAAAATTTATGGTATATACAATTCAGCTATAGAAATCGACTATAGCCTATTGCCAAAATCCTTTGTATTAAAAACGACAAATAGCTGTGCAACAAATATTATAGTAAAGGATAAAAATATCCTAAATATAAAAGAGACAAATCATAAATTAAATAAATGGTTAAAATTTCCATATGGAGAATTAACCGGACAATTACATTATACACAGATAGAACCTCTTATTATTGCAGAAAAATTTATGGAGCAGACAAAAAAAAGCGAACAATCACTCATCGATTACAAATTTTTTTGCTTTAATGGAGTTCCTAAATATGTCGTTATTTATTCAGACAGGGAAGAAAACACACATAATTATTCGGTTATGGTTTATGACATGGATTGGAATGCCTATCCTGAATTTGTAAATTCTCGCTGTCCGATATCAGATATAATTCCTCGTCCAAGCGCATTAGAAGAAATGATATCAATTGCTTCACGTTTATCTGAACCCTTTCCTTTCGTTAGAGTAGATTTATATCTTATCAACGGATCCCCTATCTTTGGAGAAATGACTTTTACTCCAGACGTCATCAGTAATATTACCCCAGAACTGACAGATCAAATGAGTAAATGGATTGACATCACCAGTTTAAAACAGCAACTATGATAGTAAAAATCAGAGAAATAATCAGAGACTGTATCACCTTCGGGATGCATTTTATTTATACACGAATCTATCAAATGAATATTGATAAAAGCGCAAAACTTTCATTTGGTGCCAAACTCGATAAAAGTAATCCCAAAGGAGTACACATTGGAGAAGAAAGCTTCATTGCATCTGGAGCTGTTATTTTAGCTCATGACTTTTCCAAACCTGCTAAAGCCGACACCTACATTGGTAAACGTTGCTTTATTGGCGTAAATGCGATCATCATGTGTGGAGTAAAAGTTAACGATAACGTAATTGTCGGAAGCGGATCTGTCGTTACAAAAGATATACCTGCCAACTGCATCGTAGCCGGTAATCCTGCCAGAATAATCAAAGAAGGTATTCAGACCAAAAAATTCGGACAATTAATGCAACAATCATGAACGACAACAGAATACAACTAAACGGAATAAAAGTCCACCCCTTTCCCTCAGATTCCAGTTTGCTGGAATATGTGGAGGAACATAAAGGGATATTAGTAGCGATAAATGCGGAGAAGATACTGCATGCGAACGAGCAAATACAAGATATTGTAAACAGGAATATTGGATATTGCGATGGCATAGGAGCAGTTATGGCAGTGCGGCAGCACGGAGCCGTGGATGCCGTCAAGATCGCGGGATGCGAACTGTGGTTGAAGATTATAACAACTCTGTATCAAAAAGAAAAAACCTTCTACTTGGTCGGGAGTAAACAGCCCGTAATAGAGAAGACCATCTCCCGATTGAAAGAAGACTTTCCCGGAATACAGATAACGGGGTACCGTAACGGATACATACAAACAGAGACAGAACAGGAAGAACTGATCGAAGACATCAAGACAAAACAGCCGGATGTCATATTCGTTGCAATGGGATCACCCAAACAAGAGTTATTGATGGAAAAAATGTATCAGGCACATCCCGCAATTTACCAAGGGTTAGGAGGAAGTTTCGACGTCTATACAGGGAACGTGAAACGAGCACCCGAATGGTGGATAAAGCACAATCTCGAATTTGCATACCGCCTATTGAAACAACCTTCGCGCATCAAACGACAAATACATTTAATCAAATTCTTGATACTGGTCAAGACTGGAAAAATCTAAACAGAAACAACATGAAGAAAATAATGCTCGTCTTCGGTACCCGTCCTGAAGCAATTAAAATGGCACCATTAGTAAAAGCTTTCCAACAGAAAAAAAATAAATTTGAAACCATCGTCTGTGTTACCGGACAACACAGGAAAATGCTGGACCAAGTCCTAAAGCTTTTTAATATCCGACCCGATTACGATCTCAACATAATGAGGCAAGGACAGGACCTATACGATATAACAGCCCGGGTACTGACAGGAATGAGAGGAGTTCTGCAGGAAGCGAAACCAGATATCGTCCTGGTCCATGGAGATACCACAACTTCGACAGCTTCAGCACTCGCGGCCTTCTACCAACAAATACCGGTCGGTCATGTAGAAGCAGGGTTACGCACGCACAACATCTACAGTCCTTGGCCGGAAGAAATGAATACCCTACTTAAGCAACTTGACACCGAACTGATGTCTGCAGGTTATGAAACAACTCCACTTGCCGAACAAAACAGCCGCAAACTGGTTTTAATAACAGGTCATCGCCGGGAAAACTTCGGCGATGGATTTATCCAAATATGCCGGGCAATAAAGACTCTGGCAGAGCAGTATGCGGAGGTAGACTTTGTCTACCCTATGCACTTGAACCCAAATGTAAGGAAGCCCATTCACGAAATATTCGGAAATGCTTATCTCCCTAACCTGTTCTTTATAGGGCCTTTGGAGTATCTTCCTTTCGTCTATCTAATGGAGAAGTCGACACTTGTCCTAACCGATAGCGGAGGCATACAAGAAGAGGCTCCGGGTTTGGGAAAACCGGTGCTTGTCATGCGTGACACAACAGAACGGCCGGAAGCACTTGACGCAGGGACAGTGAAGTTAGTAGGAACAGATTACGCCCGGATTGTAACTGAAGTGTCCCACTTACTGGATGACAATACCTATTATAACCGTATGAGCCAAGCAGTAAACCCCTATGGAGACGGAACTGCAAGCCAACGAATCGTTCAAACAATAGAAAAAGTAATATGAAAAATCTTGACAAAAAACAAGCTGTATTATGCCATCGAAAGCCGTTAGGTCGTCAAAGGACAAGACAACGGTATCTGCCACAATGTATCATTGGATTCCTGCTCCTGCTAATATCAATTGCCATACAGGCACAAATCCCACAGGAATTAATTGATAAAGCCCGTGCTGCCGGGATGACAGAGGAACAAATACAAAGAGAAATAGCCAAACACAGGACAGAACAAACCGGTATCAACCAAATCATTAAGCCTGCTACAGAAAATACCGTATCCGACCGTTCCCATCCTACTCAGCAAGCACTTCTCCCACTGACAGAGCAACGCGACGAACATAAACCAAAGCAGCCTTTGGAAAATATTGTTTTTGGGCGTGAGATCTTTTCCGATAAGAATTTGACATTCGAACCGGATCTGAATATGCCGACGCCTAAAAATTATGTTCTATCAGCAGGAGACGAGTTGCTGATCAATGTATGGGGAGATTCGGAACTGAACTTGAAACTCAGTATTTCTCCCGACGGAACGATCTTGATCCCCAATGTCGGTCCCGTATCCCTAAGCGGACTGACTATCGAGGCGGCAGAGAATCGCATCCGGCAGGAATTGGGTAAAATCATGGCAACGCTTGACGGCAGTCAACCTAACACATTCGTTTCTGTCGGACTGGGGCAAATTCGCAGCATTAAAGTCAATATTGTCGGCGAAGCCGTCGCACCCGGGACCTATACACTCTCATCTCTCGCCACGCTTTTCAACGCCCTTTATGCAGCAGGAGGAGTAAACGATATCGGATCACTGAGAAACATAAAAGTATACCGGAACAGCAAAGAGATCGCCAGCCTCGATGTATACGACTATCTGCTGAATGGTAAATATGAAACGAATATACGTCTGGAAGACAACGACATGATCATTATCGGTCCCTACGAACAGCTTGTCACCGCCGGTGGTAAAGTGAAAAGAGACCGTACATACGAACTTCGACGAGGAGAGACACTTGCCGACCTGCTCGACATGGCAGGTGGTTTTACAGGAGATGCCTACACTGGCAGTATACGAGTGAAACGCAAAGCCGGCGACCGCTACAAGATTGCCACAGTTAACGAAGAACAATTCCAAACATTTGTGCTGCAAGACGGCGATTCGCTGATGGTGGATTCAGTCATCCCCTACTACGATAACCGAATCATCATTTCCGGTGCAGTCTGGCGTCCTGGCGAATATGAGTTGAGTCCGGACGTACATACTGTCAAACGATTGATAGAACAGGCTTCGGGACTTAAAGGAGACGAATTTGTAGGACGCGCACAGATCACAAGGCTCAACCCAGACTTCACCAGTTCGGTTATCGCCATCAATATTGTAGACATTTTGAACGGGAAGGTTCCTGACATCGAACTACAGAAGGAGGACCAACTATATATCCCTTCCCTGTTTGACCTCCATGAACCTTATACCGTCAAAGTGAGCGGAGCAGTCAACGCTCCCGATACCGTATTGCCCTTCCGCAAGAATCTGACAGTAGAGGATGTTATCGTCCTCGCCGGCGGCCTGCGCGAAGCAGCCTCAATCATCAACGTAGAAGTGGCACGACGGCTCAAAGATCCGTCCGCCACCCGGAGCAGTAACCAGACAGCCGAGACATTTAACTTCACCCTCGACGAAGGACTGGCAGTAACCTCCGGCGATACGCTTTTCACCCTCGAACCATTCGACGAAGTATTCGTCCGTTTCTCACCCGGTTACCAAAAGCAACAAGTAGTGAAAGTCGGAGGCGAGATTACTTTTGCCGGCAACTATACTTTAAAGGAAAAGAATACGCGTTTAAGCGAACTGATTGCACAATCGGGCGGCATCACTCCAGACGCCTATGTGCGGGGAGCCAGTCTAAAACGTAAACTGACGACAGATGAGTTGCGCCAAATCGAAACTCTCTTACAATTGAGTAACAATAGCAAGCAAAGCCGTGACTCGATCTCCGTTTCGCTTGCCAACCTGAAGGAGTATCCCGTAGGCATCGACCTACAAAAAGCGCTCGCCCATCCGGGAAGTGCCGACGACCTTGTGTTACGCGACGGAGATGTGCTTTACATCCCCCAACAGCAAAGTACGGTGAAGGTGAGCGGTTCCGTTACCTATCCTAACAGTGTGACCTATACAAAAGGAATGGACGTCCGTGACTGTCTCTCACAGGCTGGCGGCTACAACGACATTGCCCGCAAATATCCCATCGTTATCTACATGAACGGAAAAGTGGCGACCACACAACGTAAAATGATTTTCTTCAAACGTTACCCCAAAGTCGAGCCTGGCTGCGAAATCGTAGTCCCCGCCAAGACACAACGCGACCGCCGAGCAAGCCTGGCAGAAATCATGAGTGTCGGCAGTTCCGTCACCTCAATGGCTGCCATGATAACATCAATGATCAATCTTTTAAAGTAAATAAATGGACAAGAACAATCATACCCCATCGTCTCCACAATCGGAGATCGATTTGATCGCCCTCTCCGGGACTCATCATTGCTTTCAGCATACCCAAAGAATTCACCACAACGGTGAAACTGGCTCCCGAAACCACCGATGCCACAAGCAAGATGAGCAACCTCGGCGGACTGGCAGCCATGGCAGGAATAGACCTCGGTTCAGCCTCCGGCCAGGATGCTTTGTCACCCAACCTCTATCCTGATATTGTGCACAGTACACCTTTTCTGTTGGAGCTCTTTCCCGAAAAGGTAACCGACAAGGAGAAAAAGTACACGACTACTCTATATGATTACATAGCCGGCCATCAGCGCTTCGCTTGGTGGAGCATCCTTATGAAAGCGCCCCTAAAAGGAATAGCAGCCCTCCGTTCGTTCTTCTCCGGTAACGAAGAGAACGATGGAGATCTCAATCCCTTCCAACTCACCCACAAGCAAGAGGATGTACTGAAAAACCTACGCCAGCGCATCACCGTCTATGTCGATAAAAAAACACAAGTCGTTACTCTCGGTGTCAGCATGCAAGACCCGCTGATCTCAGCAGACGTGGCGCACAGTATCGTGATAAAGTTACAGACCTATATCACACATTACCGGACGCAGAAAGCAAAGAAAGATCTGGAATTTACAGAAAAAGTGCTAAAAGAATCCCGCAGTGCCTATTACAAAGCACAGCAGGCTTATGCAACTTTTGAAGACGGTAACAAGAACATTATCTCCGCCAGTTACCGCACCGAGCAAGAGCGTTTACGCAACGAAATGACTCTTACGTTCAATGTATATAACACGTTAGCGCAAAAGCTCGAACAGGATAAACTCCGAATACAGGAACAGACACCGGTCTACACCATTATCGAACCGGCAACTGTTCCTCTCAAAGCTTCCTCTCCCAAGAAATTGCTGATTTTGGTAGCATTCATCTTCCTCGCTTTCATCGGGGGATGCGGATATCTGATCATCAAGGAATATGCAAGCCCCCCGTCGCCGAGATCTGAAACGTAATCCGAAAATCGCAATCCAGAATCCGGATTGCGATTTTCAGATTACGATCTACTCACCTGCAATCCCTTATCCGACAAACTCATTTCGACAAAACGGGCATTGTCATTCTGCGGATCTGCCGTGAGAAGGCGGCGGATCTGCAAAGAGGCTTCCGGGTCTTTGGCTACGATATAAAGATAGCCACCTCCGCCAGCACCAGGAAGTTTATAGCCTAATGCATAATCCTTGATGCGAGAAATGAGCCGTTCCACAGCAGGCGGATTTGTCCCGGCATCAAGTGCCTTGTTTTGTTCCCAACTCTTACCGACCAATCGCCCGTATGAAGCGAAATCACCCCTAAGGATTGCCTCGTACATATCCAATGCATGCACTTTCATTTCAGAAAGCAGACGAAGATGGGAACCACTGTTCAAGAACATTCCACGTACGATTTCAGCAAGAATATCCTTCGCCGTACGGGTAATTCCCGTGTAGTAAAGCAAGTGGCAGACACGATACTCCGGTTCGGTAAAAAGATATTCCGGAAGCCAGCGCACCGACGGATTCTGGTGGAAACCCTCACCCGTCTGCAATAGTTTCAATCCATGTAACACCCCTCCATACTGATCTTGCCAGCCTCCTCCGGTCGTGAGCAACTGCTCAAGGATCAGCGTCCGGTTACCAATCTCGTTCTTATCCCACGCCAAGCCACAAAAATCCGACAATGCACCCAATACCGTAGCCGCAAGAATCGAACTGGTTCCCAGGCCAGAACCGGCAGGAATCGCAGCCAACAACGTCACTTCCAACCCGCATCCGAATGCTTTCAGTTGCTCTTCCAACGAAACATAGCAGCCTGCTGAGAATTCGGGTATAAACCCGGCCAAAGCCAACGCCGCTTTCGGGATGGAGAAAGGAGAGCCGACCTTGTTGAAATCACGCAGTTCATCCCAAGTCGAAATGCACTCCATCGCCCCGATATCGATGGAACGAAGAATGATACGAGACTCGCGAGTCGGTTTCACATAGACCTGCAAAGGAGGTTGACCGTTCAACTCGATCGCCACATTTACGACATTACCACCGGCATACATGCAGTAGGGCGGTGTATCCGTCCATCCTCCTGCCAAATCGATACGCACGGGACTGCGCCCCCAAACAATCTGATCGCGATAGACATTAAGACGAGGCATCTGTTTCTCATCAGCAATCGTACTGATCCAACCTTCACGCAACAGCGAGAATGCCTGCTGCTGTTCCACCATGCCCTGTTCATCTCCTGAAAGTTGCAGCACACAGGCACGAAACATATGGTCATGCACACGCTTCATCAGCGGAGCATCCGCTGGTAAACCCTTAGGCAACATAATTCCTCCGGCAACAAATTCGGAGGCAGCATCCGCCAGATCCAACTGATAGAAAATACTTTTGTCATGATTGGCAGCAAGCATCGACCAGTTTTTCTTCCTGAACGCTTCGCGCTGGGCAAACAGGCGGCGGAGATTTGCACAATCAGAAAGCCTGTTTGCAGACATCTTTTCAGCTACTTCCCACACCTTGCGTCCTTCATCCAGATAAGGTTCAGATACCATCCAACGTAACACAGCCCCCAACTCGTCCATACTCCGGCAGACAGGGAATAAGGCCGCATTCTGTATGTCGGCACAGGCCGGCAAATTGATACCCCGCTCCGCAGACCATTCCACTATGGGACGCCCCATAAAGAGAGTAGATTCATTCGCCGTATTTCCTTTGAAAGTATCATTGAAACCATACGGACGTGCCACCCATCCTTCATCACCGACAGGCACGACATCAATGCACACACCGGAAGGAACGTGTAACTCCCAATCGTTCACCGGAACACCCGTAATCACATGCCGATCGGCAAGCGTCCATCGTTTCCCGACAAAACTGTTTTCGACCCACAGTTCTGAATTATCAGAGGTCAGCGAACAAAAAACTTCGGCATTCTGAACAAACATGGCAGGATGTGGTTTCACCTTACGCTGCATGATCGCCCGCTGGTCGCGCACAAGATTCTGCACCGACAACGTCGAAGAAATCAGCTCCCGGCTTGTACCATAATGATAGAACTCACCACCCGGCAAAGGCAAGATAGCGACAGTCAACGCATTCAATTCTTCATCAGTTATACGTGGATGCCCCCCAAGAGCAAGACCAAACTCAGAATACAGGTCATATTCCTTCATCTGTTTCCCATCCGATTCGTAGGAATGCTTCATCAGGAGTTCCACCGCCCGGTCACTGAGCAGCCAGACACCTATATCCATCAGGAAGAGATGCGTCCCCGCCAGCCGTCCCAACTCATCGAGAGTGGGCTTTTGAAGCATGAAATCGAGCTGGTCAGGAGATTTGCGGTCCGACACGAAGACCCCGTGGCGAGTGGCGAGTGCAGGATCCACCCACAAACCATAACAGACAACATCAGCCTCAGGAATCTCTTGCAACGGCTCGCTGTTACGCAGATAAACATCGCCACTGGCAATCAGCGTATGCAGCGAATCCGGCGCCTTGCGCATGATCTCCTCATACAACGGAAGTTGAAGCGAAAGGAGATTCTGAGATAATTTCTGTCCCCTCGCCCACCGGAACACCGGAATCGGTGTCAATATCTTGCCCGAAGGTGCATATCCCGGTAAACGCCGGCTCTGCCCTCCGGCATGCAATAAAATCCGCTTTTCACGCGCCAGCCATTCTCCAGTCGACAACGTTCCAGCAGTATCGTCATCCCGGCGGCAAGCCTCAAGCAACCAAGTTGTTCCTCCACCCGATCCCAGACGGGCACCTATAGGATCAGACGTACAAAACCAGTCTGCCGGATCGGCATTAGCTATCTCGTGAAAACTGCCAACCAAGTTAGGCGGCAGCGACAATAATTTCTTCATATCCTACTATTCTTTCCGGCAAATGTACTCCTTTCCCCTTTCACTGCGTAAAATTTAATTTAATTTTTACTTTCAGAGGCTGTTTCGTTTAAATTATTATATCCACCTTTGTAGAGGGAATGCACTCTTATAATCACACGACAATAAAAAAAGTTGGTAAATACTAATCCCCTCCTTCATTTCTATTTCTGAAGTATCTTTAGTTATTCATTTAATATTCAGATAGTATGATATACGGTTATGTAAGAGTCAGTACGGATAAACAAAGTACTGAAAATCAACGCTTCGAGATTGAAAACTATTCAAAAGCGAAAGGTTTCCGTATCGAACGTTGGGTAGACGAAACAATCAGCGGAACAACAAGTGTATCGGATCGCCAACTTGGCAGATTATTAAAACAAATTCGTAAAGGAGACACGCTTGTAACAACAGAACTATCAAGGCTTGGACGTAATTTGATGCAAGTCATGAGCTTCCTTCACCAATGTATGGAACGGGATATTATCGTCCTTACAGTCAAAGAACGCTATGAATTAGGGAATAATATCAATAGTAAAATTCTGGCCTTCGCCTTTAGCCTAAGTGCAGAAATCGAACGCAATCTGATTTCACAACGTACCCGTGAAGCACTTGCACGTAAAAAAGCGGAAGGCACGAAACTCGGTCGTCCGAAAGGCAAAAAGACCATGCAGGTCAGGTTGTCCGGAAAAGAAAATGTCATCAAGAAAATGATCAATGAGAAATGCTCGATGAACGAAATCGCCGAAAAATTCGGAGTAAACCGCCAAACTCTGCGTGATTTCCTGCGGAACACATTCCCGGACTGGAGGAAATATAGATATATTAAGTAATCGGACCTTCATGGCCTTAATTGTCTGAATGTTAATCTATGTAACCTTAATAAATTGTTTTTGAGGTAATTTATTATCAGTCAATACGGCATGCCCGACGGGGCAAGATGATCTGCATACTAAATAATCCAATACCTCTGCACGCTGGTGGTACAGCGTGCGGCAGGTTTTGTATGCTTTATTCTTTCCTCCGATAAAGTGAATATTTCCCTTTTCACCCAATTACGAGTTGCACATTTCCTTTCTAGCTCCCTTTATTTCAAAATCTTTATTGAATATTATACTACAAATTAGCTCCAGAAAAATAATTGTTTTTCCTTTGACAGATACGTCGAATCTTATAAACAAGCAGTAGGGGGAAGACACATGTTGCCTTGAAATTGAAGAAACGATGGGTTTTGAAACGTAAAAGAGCCGGAATGTATGGGGAATTCCTACACTTCCGGCTCTGATATTTTAGAACTTTTGTCCTATTCCTCTCGAACCAGACAAAACAACCTATTACTAATCTAAAAATCTAATACCATGAAAAAACACACTACGCTTATATAACCGGAGCATGTGGCAAAAAGTTCACTACGGTCCAATAATTGACAAAGAAATCCGTTCCGGTTGTTTAATTCCCGAATAGCCGTTATATTTGTACCTTGGTTTGAAATAAAAATACAGACATTATAAAACATATAAATATATGCATAACTGGTTTGAATGCAAAGTCTCCTTCGAGAAGATCATGGAGAATGGAGCACAAAAGAAAGTGACGGAACCCTATTTGGTCGACGCCCTGTCGTTCACGGAAGCGGAAGCCCGCATCATCGAAGAAATCCGCCCCTTCGTATCCGGGGAATTTACTGTAACAGACATCAAACGCGCCCGTTTGTCAGAATTGTTCTTCAACGAAAATGGCGACCGTTTCTATAAGATCAAGGTTTACTTCATCACCCTCGATGAAAAAAGCGGAGCCGAAAAGAAAACAGCTGCACAGATGCTGGCACAGGCGTCTAACCTGAAAGATGCCATCGCCGTATTGGAAGACGGAATGAAGGGAACGCTTGCCGACTATACCATCGCCTCCGTTACAGAAACCCAACTGATGGATGTCTTTCCTTTTGACGCCAACAGTGTCCCTGCGGAAAAGAAATCAGAGGAAGAACTGATTGCCGAACAGAAAAAACAGGCGGAAACAAAAGAAGCATGAACATCACTGAAAATATAACAAGACTGAAAGCATCGCTGCCGGCAGGTGTCACGTTGGTAGCGGTCTCCAAGTTCCATCCCGTCGAGGCATTGCAGGAAGCCTACAATGCGGGACAACGTGTATTTGGTGAAAGCAGGGCCCAAGAATTGACAGCTAAACAAAAAGTATTGCCCAGTGACATCGAATGGCATTTTATCGGCCCATTGCAAAGCAACAAGGTAAAAGACATTGCCCCGTT
>QWBY01001651.1_pt1 | contig 14401 bp, 12 predicted proteins | sample 1972471 | NCBI WGS metagenome assembly QWBY01 (sample SAMN09866722, study PRJNA288562) | Human gut metagenome isolate term6_stool, whole genome shotgun sequencing... | reverse complement strand
CCCCCCTCAGCAGCAATGCGATCCCGCCACGCCCTCAGGTCGGTCTGATGGACGGAAGCATACGCATCCAGCGTCTGCCGAATAAATGGCACAAAGTCCTCCGGGCGGATGCACTCCTCCACGCTTCGGTCACCCACCCGGGTCCGCCGCAGTCGCGTGAGATGAGCGCCACAGCCGAGTTGCTCTCCCAGGTCACGAGCCAGCGCGCGGATGAAGATCCCCTTACCCCCCGTCACGCGCACCCGTGCCAGAGGTGCCTCGTAGCTAAGCAGCTCGATCCGATCGAAGCGGACCCGCTTAGCCGGCAGCTCCACCTCACCCCCCCGACGCGCGATCATATAGGCACGCTCCCCACCGATCTTCGCTGCGGAGTAAGCGGGCGGCACCTGATCGATCTCCCCCTCATACGAGAGCAGAGCTGTCCGTATCTCCTCCTCCGTGAGGTGGTCGTAGGGGTAAAAGGTGTCAATGGAGTGCTCCAAGTCAAAGCTCGGCGTGGTGGCACCCAGCCGTATCGTCGCCTCGTAGCACTTATCGTGATCCTGCAGCTCCTCGATGCGCTTCGTGAAGCGCCCGGTACAGAGCACCACGACACCGGTGGCCAGAGGATCAAGGGTACCGGTATGCCCCACCTTGAGCCGCTTAAGATTGAGCTCCGTGCAGGCGAGTCGGCGAAAGAGATTGACCAAGTCAAAGCTGGTCCAGCCGAGCGGCTTATCAACGGAGATGATCATCCCCTCGCTGAAGGGGTTGGGCGGTGCGACACGCCTTCGCCCCCTCTCAGCACCTATCTGATAGACCGCTCGAGTCAGTCGCTCCTCTCTCTCGTCCATCACCTTCACTTAGAAAACGGCAAGATCCATGCCCAAGCCCAGCATTGCCAAGATGACACCGGCGACAGCGATCCGGTACCAGCCAAAGGAGGCAAAGGTGTGCTTCTGCACAAAAGTGATGAAGAAACGGACCGCCGCTAGGGCGACGACGAAAGAGATCACATTGCCTACCACCAGCAGACCCATTGCTGCCCGCTTCCTATCCATCCCCGCCACCATACCACCGACGATCGTACTCATCGAGCGCGACATCCCGGGCATAAACATGGCAATGGTCTGGAAGAGCCCGACGATGAAGGCATTCTTATAGGTGATCTCCCGTCCGTGGCTTCCCTTATGGAGCCACCTGTCGATGAAGAGCATCACCACACCTCCGATGAGGAGATTGACAGCGATGATCCACACCGATCCGAGGGCATGATCCACCCAGTCACCGAAGAGCACCCCAAGCACTACCGCCGGCAGGAGCCCGATCAAGAGAGCTATGTAGAAGCGGAAGCGGCTTGCCGTACGCTTCCACGCAGGCACCTCGGGGCTATCCATCTCCGGTGCCACCCTGAAGTCAAAGAAACGCCTCCAGTAGAGCACCACCACGGAGAGGATCGCTCCGAGCTGGATCATGACGGTGAAGGCCTTCACGAAAGGCGTACTCTCAATACCCATCAGGGACTGAGCGATCACCAAGTGACCGGTGCTGGAGACCGGCAGAAACTCTGTCAGCCCCTCAACGATGGCGAGGACGATGGCTTGTACGACTGTCATCTCTCAGTTGGCTCAGTGGTGTCATCGGAGGAGGTCCCCTCACCGGTGTCGCTCCCCTTATAGTCGCTTCGCTTCCTCCAGAGGATCGCCACGGCGATGCCGGCATAGCCCAGCATGCAGACCAGCGGAGCCACACGGATGCGCAGGGGGCTGAAGACCTCAGGATTAAAAGTCACCCCATCTGTGGAGGCACCTCCGCTCATCAGCAGATACCCAATGATCAGGAGGAGGAGTGAGCCGAGGAGGATCAGGAGATTGACTCTCCCGAAGCCGTAGGTCTCGAAGTGCATTTTCTTACCCTTATCTTTACTCATAACATTGTGTCTTGATGGCCCGCTCTCAGGCACGATAGAGACGATCCTCGTCCATCTTGAGGTAGCGACTGACTGCTGCCGCAGAGGCGATCCAGGAGATCAAGATCCCTGAGACCAGCACGACCGCTCCTGCGATCACCATATTCTGCACCGACAGCACACCACTGAGGATCGGATACTTCGTCAGGAGGTAGTAGCGGCACCAGACCATCAGCCCGATGGCAACCACCGCCGCCACCACACCACTCCTGATACCCGAGGCGATGAAGGGGCGGCGGATAAAGGAGCCGGTCGCCCCCACTAATCGCATCGTGTAGATGATGAAACGCTTGGCATAGACCCGCAGGCGGATCGTATTATTGATCAGGACGACCGAGATCACCAGCAGGAGCAGCGCCAGTGCACCCATGATCAGGGCGATGGTGCTGAGGTTGCGATTGAGCTCATCGACCAAGTCCTTGCGGTAGGAGACAGTCTGTGCGATAGGGAAAGACTGCAGATCCTTAGCGATCAGCTCTACACTATCCGGGCTGGCGGCATACTCTGAGAGGACGTGTACCTCCAGCGTAGGCGAGAGGGGGTTCCATCCGAGGAAGTCCTCAGGGTTTTCCCCCAGCTCCTCGGCCAACTCCTGCATCGCCTCCTCCTTGGAGTAATAGGTCACCTCCTTGGCATAGGGTCTGGATGAGATCTTGTCCCGCATCAACACGATGTCGGCATCGGGGCTCTCCGGATCGAGCAGCACGGTGTAGCTGAGACTCTCGCGGATGTAGTCCCCCAAGCCACGCCCCACGAGACCGATCATCGCCACGAGACCGATCAAGAAGAGGACAGCACAGATACTGACTGTACTGAGGAATGTAGAGCCGGTCACCGGGACCCGGTGCGATTTCTTTGGCTTAGTCGACATATCTATCTACCAATTTCATTGTGTCCATTTCGGATGGAAAAAGTAGCCCACCGAAGCAAAGCAAGAGAGTCGAGAGCCGATCTCTCAGCTTTCTTTCTCTGCATCGCTTCAGCACGGTTACGATAGCCCATTCAGTATGCAAATATACCAAATCAAACGGCACCACTCCCTCCCCTATCGCCATCATCAGGGGTGCATCCTTTTACCGGTATTAGAGAATGGCGAGACGAGGACAGGGGGACTATGACACCCGGGGAGGGCAGAGTCAGAAGACCTCTTTGCTCCCCTTCCAGACCACCTCCTGACCACCCTCAGCACGAGCGGCAGCCCGCCCGAGGACAAAGAAGTAGTCGCTCAGGCGATTGATATACTGCAGGACGGAGGGATCAATCGCCGCTGTCGGCTCCGCCTCAAGGAAGGCATAGATATCTCGCTCCGAGCGCCGCGCCACAGTGCGACAAATATGCGCCACAGAGGCAGCTCGGCCACCGGCGGGGAGGATAAATTGCTTCAGCTTCGGCAGCTCTCCATCGAGCTTATCGACCATCTGCTCTAAGTGGTGGATATCCTCCTCGGAGAGGCCGCTGCCACAGTACTTCAGGAGCTCCGGGTCAGTCGTGTCCGTCGCAATATGCGTGCCGCAGGTGAAGAGCCGTTCCTGGATCTCCTGCAGCAGCTCATCCTGCCCCAGAGCGGATGGCAGTTCGGCACGAAGCAGACCGATGAATGAATTGAGCTCATCAAGCTGACCATAAGCATTCAGCCTTGGTGATGCCTTGGAGACGCGCTTGCCACCAACGAGAGAGGTCTTGCCCTTATCCCCGCGACCGGTGTAGAGCTTACTTTTCTTTTGTTCGTCCATTGTTAGACAGTACTACGATAAATGTAAAGGTTGTCGTTCTTACTAAATAGTAGGGCATGGTCATACAGATCGATCACCACCCCTCGAGTCAGCTGAGCCACTAAGTCCCGTAGCCGCTCCTCAGCAGCAATATCCCGCCTCACGTCAGTCAGCAGCACCGCCCTACCCTTCACCTGCAGGAAGCGTAGAGCCTCCTCTGCGCTGTCAGTATAGAGCAGCACTCGATCCATCGACCCGAGATCGCTCAGCGGCAGAGTCCCCACACGACTGTCAGCGAGAGCAGCGTAGTCCATAGCTGCCTGCCGATCCGGAGTCGTCTCACCATAGGCAGTCACCTCATAGCCCAGACGGGCGACAAGCCTATACCAGAGCGCCAAGCGGTCCTCATCCGGTGTGGGGAGGTAGTACTCATACTTCGGCTGCACGACAGAGCAGACCACCCGATACGCCATCGGCGAGTGGACCCCGTGTCCTCGTCCGTAGCGGATCTTACGGATTAGGCGACAGGAGAAGATGCTCCGGCGAGGATAAAGGGAGTGCATAGGGGGGGGGAGAAAAAAGGATCAGAGGACGTTGAGCACCTGCTCCTTGATCTGCTCAAGATGATCCTTCATCTTGACAGTGATCTTCTGGAGCGTGGCATGGTTGCTCTTGGAGCCAAAGGTATTTATCTCCCGACCGATCTCCTGTGCGATGAAGCCGAGCTTACGCCCCTGACCTACCTCGCCATCCATGGTGGACTCGAAGTAGGAGAGGTGGTTGATGAGCCTATTCCGCTCCTCGTGCACATCGAGCTTGTCAATGTAGTAGATCATCTCCTGCTCGAGACGACTGGCATCGAAGTTATTCTGTGTCACGCGACGCAGCTCCGTCTCAAGTCTCTCCCTCACCGTGTCGATGCGCTCTTGCTCATAGGGCTCGGTAGAGCCGATGAGCGTCCTGATCGCCTCGATATTCTCTTGGAACACCCGATAGAGCGACTCTCCCTCCTGAGCCCGGAAGGCAATGAAGTGGTCGACGGCCTCCTCCAGCGCCTCCATCACCAGTCGCCCATCGCTCTCTCGCTCAACCTCATCGATCTCTGCCGTATGGAGCACCCCCTGGAAGCCTATGATCAGTCCCATGGGATCCTGAGGCAGCGGGATACCGGTGTCGCTGCTGAGCTGCTGCAGACGCTCCCAGTAGGTAGTTGCCACCTGCTCGTCAAGCGTGAGTGGTGCGTGCGCCTCGAGGTGGTCTACAGAGACGTAGACGTCCATCTTACCACGCAGGCAGCGCGTAGTGGTCCTTTTACGGATCTCCTGCTCCAGCGCACGCAAGTGACCCGGTATATGGACATTGACATCCGCATTCTTGCTATTTACGGAGTAGATCTCCACGGTGATCTTCTTTCCCTCACCGCTCTTCTCCGATCTACCGTAGCCGGTCATTGAGTATATCATAAGTGGTATATAAAAAAGGACAGCCCCTCCGCTCCACTGCTTCTCCACCGGAGTCAGGGTTCGTCATGGCTGTCCTTAGATAAAATAGTCGAGCTCAGTTATCGTCAGAGGTTTCGGCCGTGGCAGTTCTTAAATTTCTTACCACTGCCACAGGGACAGGGATCGTTGCGACCCACCTTCTTGGCTGCGCGGTATGGGGTGTTATTCGCCCGAGCAGCCTCAGACGCAGCACGACCTGCCTCGGTACGCTGCTCCGCCTGCTCCTGGTAGTCATCCTTCTGCTCGCGATAGCGGCTTCGGTCGTTGCTACGCGGGTCATCGTGATGCTCACCGATGCGCACCTGCTGCTGGGCAGCGGCACGAGCCATCGCAGCGGCACGAGCAGCCTGCGCCTGACGACGCGCCTCCTGCTCCTCCGGTGTGGCAATATTGATATGGCCACGCATAATGATCTCGGTGATCTTCACATTGAGGTCATCGATCATGCGCTTGAAGAGGTCATACGCCTCGACCTTGAAGATCACCAGCGGATCCTTATTCTCATACGAGGCGGTACGCACGGCATTCTGCAGCTCGTCCATGGCGAGGAGGTGACGCTCCCACGCCTCATCGATCGTGTAGAGGAGGATCGTCTTCATGAAGGACTTGGCGATGCTCTGCGACTTGCTCTCCACCGCCTCCTTCAGGTTCGTCACGACATTGTACATCAGCCTACCATCCGTCACGGGGACGTAGATCTGCTCCACCTGGGAGCCATGCTCCTTGTAGAAAGCCTGCAACGCTGGGTCGGCCTGCTCCGCCATCCGGTCCATACGGCGCTTCAGCGTGGCAGAGGCCTCATCGAGAAGCTTAGTCGCAATGTCATTCGCATCCATCCCCTTGAAGTCCGTCTCCGACACCGGACACTCGATCGCAAAGACCTTGTACACCTCCGTGCGGAAGTCATCAAAGGAGCCACCCTCATGCTTTGTCGCCAGATAGATCGCAGACTGCTCGAGGGTATTCATCACATCCAGCCCGATGCGCTCACCCATAAGGGCATGACGGCGCCGGGTGTAGATCACCTTACGCTGAGCATTCTTTACATCGTCGTACTCGAGGAGGTGCTTGCGGATGCCGTAGTTATTCTCCTCGACCTTTTTCTGAGCATTCTCCACCGTCTTGCTGAGCTGCTTGGAGACCAGCATATCGTCATCCTTAAGCCCCATCGTGGAGAGCACCTTCGCCATACGATCCGAGCCGAAGAGGCGCATCAGCTTATCCTCCAGAGAGACGAAGAAAACGGACGACCCCGGGTCTCCCTGACGGCCGGCACGACCACGCAGCTGGCGGTCCACTCGGCGGGACTCGTGGCGCTCTGTACCGATGATGGCAAGACCACCCGCTGCCTTCACCTCGGGTGAGAGCTTGATGTCGGTACCACGACCTGCCATGTTGGTGGCAATGGTCACCGTACTCGACTGACCCGCCTGAGCGACAATGTCGGCCTCTTTCTGGAAGAGCTTTGCGTTGAGCACATTATGCGGGATATGCTTCAAGTCGAGCATCCTGCTGAGGAGCTCCGAGATCTCCACAGAGGTGGTACCGACGAGGACCGGTCGCCCTGCCTCGGTAATCGCCTGGATCTCATCGATGACGGCATTGTACTTTGCCTTTGCCGTCTTGTAGATGCGGTCGTTCTCGTCATTGCGGATCACCGGTCTATTGGTCGGGATCACGACGACGTCGAGCTTGTAGATGTCCCAAAACTCCTTAGCCTCCGTCTCAGCCGTACCGGTCATACCGGAGAGCTTGTGGTACATACGGAAGTAATTCTGTAGCGTGATCGTCGCTTTGGTCTGCGAGGCCTGCTGCACCTTTACGTGCTCCTTTGCCTCGATCGCCTGGTGAAGTCCATCGGAGTAGCGGCGACCATTCATGATACGACCGGTCTGCTCGTCGACGATCATCACCTGATTGTCGATCACCACGTACTGATCATCTCGGTCAAAGAGGGTGTAAGCCTTCAGTAGCTGCTGCACCGTGTGGACTCGCTCGCTCTTGACGGAGTAGTTGGTGAGCAACTCATCCTTGGTACCGGCTTTCTCCTCCTCGCTCATCTCCTTATTCTCCAGCTCAGACATCTGAGCGGCAATATCGGGGAGGACGAAGAAGCCGGGATCCTCATTCTTCTGCGACAGCAGGTCAAAGCCCTTATCTGTCAGCTCGATCTGGCTATTCTTCTCATCCACGACGAAGTAGAGCGGATCAGTCACCACATGCATCTCGCGGTTGTTGTCCTGCATATAGAAGCCCTCGGTGTCCAAGAGACGCTTCTTCACGCCCTCGGTGCTGAGGTACTTGATCAGCGGCTTGTACTTCGGGAGGCCCTTATAGCTGCGGAAGAGCAGCAGATAGCCCTCATCCACCTCCTTGGGGTCGTCGCTTGCGATCTTCTTCTTCGCCTCATTGAGGAGCCGGGTACAGAGCGTCCGCTGAGCATTGACGACGGACTCTACGTCCTCACGGAACTCCTCAAACATCTGATCTCCCTTTGACTCCACCGGTCCGGAGATGATAAGCGGGGTACGGGCATCATCAATCAGCACAGAGTCCACCTCATCGACGATGGCGAAGTTGTGGACCCTCTGCACCATATCCTCCGGGCGGCGTGCCATATTGTCACGCAGGTAGTCGAAACCGAATTCGTTATTGGTCCCGAAGGTGATGTCGCAGTCATAAGCGCGCTTACGCTCTGGCGAGTTGGGCTCGTGCTTGTCGATGCAGTCTACGGTGAGACCATGGAATTGGTACAGCGGTCCCATCCACTCCTCATCACGCTTGGAGAGGTAGTCATTCACGGTCACCACATGGACACCGTTACCGGTGAGGGCATTGAGGAAGACCGGTAGCGTCGCCACCAGCGTCTTACCCTCACCTGTCGCCATCTCAGCGATCTTTCCCTGATGCAGCACGATACCACCGATCAGCTGCACATCGTAGTGGACCATATCCCACTTCGTGAGATTGCCGCCGGCCTCCCACTCGTTCTTGTAGATCGCCTTATCACCATCGATGGTGACGAAGTCGTGATCCACGGAGAGGTCACGGTCGTACTGCGTGGCGGTGACGGTGATCTCGCTATTCTCGGCAAATCGACGTGCTGTGGACTTCATCACGGCAAAGGCCTCGGGGAGGATCTCATTGAGCTTATCCTCCAGCTTATCCTTTACCTGCTCCTCCAGCGTGTCGATCTTCTCCCAGAGCGCCTCGCGCTCACTCAGTTCGGCGCTCTCCACCTGCCCCTTCAGCTCAGCGATCTCACGTCGCTCCTCCGCCACATGGTCGCGGAGATCCTGCCTCATACGAGCGGAGTGAGCCCGCAGTTCATCAGCGCTCAGCTTATCAATCGTCTCGTAGGTCGCCTTGATCTTATCGACGATGGGGTATATCTGCTTGAGGTCGTTCTGCGACTTGTTGCCGAAGATGCCGGCAAGTAAGTCCTTAAAGAAACTCATATATATTGTTTAGTAAAATAGTGTATCCGTTGTCATTCTCGAGAGTACCGGCCTCCCGAGGGAGACGAAAGGTACAAAAAATATCTGATCAGTATCGATCAGGGCGTTGGCGGTCGGATACGGAGCACCCGGGAGATCTCGCGAGAGACACCACGGAGATCCAGCGGAGTGCGGATCACCTCCGGCTCGATGCCCTCACCCATGAGGATCAGCATCGTCGGCATAGCAGCGTAGGAGGGCTGTGGTGTAGCAGTGCCGGTATCGATAAGGTAGCCGGGACTGATCCCGATGAAGACATCCGCCCTCTGAGAGGGGAGCGCACTATGGAGTGCTGTCAGCCGAGTACGCCCCACGGGATCCCCAGGAAGCAGATCCTTCAGGCTGTGGTTCGGTATCGTGTAGGCGACGCCCGCCATCTCGAGGAGGAAAGAGCAGACCGCATCCTGCACCTCGTCAAGGGAGAGCTCCTCCCGCTGCTCTACCACCTTTCGATCCAGGAAGAGCTCCCCCCGGTCGGTCACCTCAGTCACCATCCCCTTCACTCCATACTTCGCATGGAGGTACATATTGGTGATGGCACGGCAACGCTCCGGGGAGAAGGTGGGGTACCGTTTCTTATCATCACGGATCGGCTCGCACCGAGCCATACCATTACCCGCCAGTGCCACGAGGACTTCCCCCTTTCCAAACTTTCGGTCCAGCAGCTCCATCAGTTGTGCCACCGCCCTATCCAGCAGCACATAGCTGTCCAGCAGCTCCGGCGAGATCCCAGCAGATACTGATGGAGGGGTGCCTGCCGTCATGTGGAGGGCTAGCAGGTCCATCGACTCATCCGCACCGAGACCGGCTCCATCGATCACCGACTCAGCGAGGCGAACCACATACTCATTTACCACTGGGGAGTGCTTCAGGTCCTGCACGGACGAGAATGCTCTCGTGTAGATATGGTCAGATGCAAAAGCTCCACTGCCGGCATAGGGTAGGAGCGATGCATAGAGAGCCGGCTCGGAGGCCTGCCACGTGATCGCCCCCTTGTCGAGGCGTGTCGCCACCGTGCTGCTCTTGCCGATGTACCACGGCAATCCTGTGGGGTAAAAGGTGGAGCTTACCCATCGCGCTGTGGAGTCGTCGAGCCAGTAGGCCGCCTGTGCCTCATGCCCGCCCGCTATGATCGCCTCCTCGGCTGAGGGGGCTATGGAGAAGACCTGTCCCAGCCCGTGTGTAGCCTGCGCCAGACGATCAGCGATCGTCGGGGCAGCGAGCGCGAGAGGCGAGAGCCTATCGGCAGTACCATAGCCGATATACTTCTTGTCCTCCAGTACCGACCCCTCGAGGTGCCTCTGCCCGCCCTCCTTACGGACGATGGTACGCCTACCGGTGATGCCGTTCTCGAGGCCGAGGGCACCGGTGTGCAGCACCGCCTCACCGGCGACGGGATCCGCCTCGGTGAGCGGATGGATGACTGTGTCGTAGACCCGCCCATCGCGGGAGAGGCGCACGAGGCCATTCTCTGAGAGGTGAGGCGCCATCGCCTCATAGAGGTCGGTCCGCAGCTCATCCACCGTCAGCAGCACCACCAGCTTGGGAGCCTGACGGGCGGCAACGGGTGAGCAGACGCTCAGGAGGACGACGAGGGGGGTGAGTAGATCTTTCATTTACTTATGTACCTCAAATACCTTGCCAGCTCCGCCCCACTCCACGTAGCGACCGATGAACTGATCCAGCCCGATCAGGATCGCCAGATAAGCCATGCCGATGGGCAGTGTCTGCACATAGCCGAGCCCGAGATAGACAAGGGCGAGCAGGAGGTTGATCAGGTAGAGCAGGCTGTTGAGACGCCTGTGTCGCAGCTCCTGCCACATCGTCACCACAAGGATGAGCCAGAAGGGGTGCATCAGCACCATATTGGCATTGAGAAGTGTATGCGGATGTGCGGAGAAGAGGCTTAGGAACCACAGCACGATCCCTGCCAGCCCGAGGAGCAGATAGAGCCCACAGCGCAGGACCTGCCACGGTACCGGGGTGAACCTCCGAACGACGAAGTAGCAGATCAGGTAGATGGCAACCAATGCGAGGATCGTCACAAGGGGACCATCGAAGCGTGGCACCTCGATCAGCTGTGTCTGAGGGACGATCTCCTCCTTCTGCGACACGATCGGCTCACCCGTATCCTTACGGAAAGCGAGGTCCATCGATTGCTCCAGGAGCTCGGGGACAAAGGCGGCATCGTGTACCGTCATCCGAGCATCGCTCTTCACGCCGAGGCAGAGGTCAGTGCCAAAGGTGTACCACTTCGCCGACTTGCTACACTGCCGGGTCGCCTCGCGGAAGGTCGGCAGCGACGCAGGGTCCACCCGATAGACCAGCCCTCCCTTAGTGAAGCGCTCGATGAGGTCCCGAGGGCGGGTGGCGCAGTTGTCGTAGAAGTAGTTGTACCGGTACTCGGCATTCTCAGGCAGGGCGTTCCAGTCGAGGAAGTCCATCAGCGCCTGCACCTCGTCAGGCCTGAGATTGAGCTGCTGCTCCGATACCCTCCGCCCCTGAGCCGCATAGTCATAGACCATACTGTCGAAGTCTGTCACCCCCAGCATGTACATCGGCTTCCCGATCATAAAGTTGGGGATAAAGTTCTTCTGCTCCATGGAGAAGTAGCCATAGTTATACGCCTTGTCAAGACCCGTCTCCGGATCCGTGATCCGAATGGCTGTATGACCGTAGAGGTAGAAGACAAACTCCCCCGACTGACCACACGTGATCAGGCTCGCCCGAGGTGTTGCCCCGAGAGGCAGCATAAGGGTCCAGAGTAGAGAGAGGAGTGTGATGGGAAAGAGGTGCTTACTCATTGATTGTCTAAGATATGGGGCATGTCCAACGGCATAAGCCTCGTGTCGTGGAGGGCGAGCCCCTTGGGGTAGAGGTTATTGACCCGGGAGCCGAGGTCCTTAATGAGGGTGAGCGGGACGCCTGCATAGGTGGCGACCCGGTAGCCCTTGGTCCCCGAGCTCGGTATGGTCTGCCTGCCGATGAGGGCAAAGGCCTCAGCCGCCGTCACAGCCCGCCGAGGGTACGGCAGGTGGTGCGAAGCTGGAGCACTCAGCACCCAAGATACATCGGGGATAAAGTCTCTTCCTTTGACGCTCCCGAGATCCACACCCGCCCTCAGGATCCGGATGCCACCCCCCTTCTCCAAGAGCCGTAGCAGTGCCACGCCTCCCGGGGATAGCAGGCGCCAGCCTGTCCCGTCGGGGGTACAGAGGAGCTGCTCCTCCGGCAGGTCGCTCAGCTCCTCGGGGATCGCCCCTGCTCGCCCGGCAAGACCCCGAGCCACAGGCTCCGGAGCCACTCGGGGACCGGACTTGCGCACCCCGAAGCAGGTTAGACCCTCGCTACCGGTGCGGTGGGGGAAGAAGCGGTACAGACCCCGCTCCTCATCGCTCTCCTCTGCCCCATACTGCGGCAGCTCCGGCAGGGGGATCACCTCGGCTCCGTAGTCATCACGGAGGAAGCTGAGCTGAGCCTCATTCTCCGCCCTATTGTAGGTGCAGGTGCTATATATAAGGAGTCCCCCATCCGTCAGCATCTCCCATGCCTCCCTCAGGATCTCCCTCTGAGTCTTCGCGCAGCGATCCACCACATCAAGGCTCCAGCCGGTGACCGCCTCCGGTTCCTTGCGAAACATCCCCTCTCCCGAGCAGGGGGCATCGACCAATATCAGGTCCGCTTTCACCCCCGCCGACCTAAGAGCAACCGGCAGAGCTGAGGTGACAAGCGTCTCCTCAGCGCCCCAGCGGAGGATATTCTCCTCTAGCACCTTCGCCCGCTTCTTATCCGGCTCATTGGTCACCAAGAGGCAGTCATCGGGGAGATGGCTCCTCAGGAGGGTCGACTTACCCCCCGGGGCAGCGCAAAGGTCAAGGGCGACCACGGGGGCAAAGTCGATCGCAGCGAGGTAGCGCGCCACCGCCATCGAGGCAGGCTCCTGCACGTAGTAAGCGCCCGCATGCCAGAGTGGATCGGCACCGAAGATGGGCCGCTCAGGGAGGAGCAGTCCCTCCGGACACCACGGGATCGACCCCGGAGTGAGTGGGGAGAGCTTAGTCGGATGACGACGGATCGACACCGGCGAGGGCACCTCTGTCAGTGTCCTGAGGAGTGCCTCGTAGGCCTCAGCCCCAAAGTCCGCAGCAAAGGACTCCCTAAATCCGTCCGGTACTACCATCAGATCTTGAGCGAGAAGCCGAAACTGAAGAGCTCGTTGTACTGCAGGAGAGACTTGAAGGTCTTAGGCTCATCGAGGATCACACTGTCATCAAAGCGTAGATTGACATTGAGCATCGTGCTGAAGTACTTATTGAAGGCATACTCCAGTGTATTCTCCAGCTCGGTCTCTATATGCTTATAGGAAGTATTGTAGTAGAACCGAGAGCGCCAAGAGAGGGCGTCGGAGAATTGCCAGTCCAGATTCATCCGCAGCGACGAACCGAGACGGAGGAGGTAGTTCTGATCCTCCTGCAGACCATACCTGCCCCTCGTCACATCCTTCGCCCAGATCCAGATGAATTGCATCGAGGCGGGCGCCACATTGAGTGAGAAATTGAGGTTGTTGAAGGGGTTGCCGCCGATCTTTTTCTTCTTTAGATTGTACTTCATACCGAGACCGCCGTCGAGGATCAGCGGAGCGAGAGCATAGGTGGTGAGTTGCCCCTCGCGGTCGTAGTTCTTCAGCAACTGACTGCGGAGGTTCAGGTCTATGGTATAGAACCACCGCTTCCAAGCCTGGAGACCGAGGTTGCTCCTCATCCGTAAGACATCCTCGCTGATCTTAAATTTTGGCTTTCCCTCCAGCTTGATCTCGCTCGGCACGGTGAAGAGTCCCAGCTTGTACTCCAGCTCATTGACCCACTCCACCTTGTCTCTCTTGTACGACAGTCCGTAGAAGAGTCGAGAGGCGAAGTTGGCACTGCTGGTACCGCCCTTATGCCAGTTGGGTGACACCTGATTTTGCGCCAGCTGAGCGTGTGCCTCAAAGCGTGGGAGCCAATAGCGGCGACCCACTGACACTGTCTCGATCACCCCCTCCGACTTGGTGGGTACATTGGGCATATCCATCACCGCCAGCTCACCCGAGTAGGAGGGGCCCTCCACCGGCTTGTACTCTAGGTGGTCGCTCGGGAGGAACTCCGAGGTATACTTGATCAGATCGGGGTGGAGGAAGAAAAATTGCTCTCTCAGCTGCTGATCCGTGCGCCAGCGATCCATACGTCGCGCAAAGCCGGTCGTGTGACCATACTCCTGCTCCAGCTTATCCATCGTCTGCCGGAGGAGCGACTGCCGGATGAAGGGGTTGTGGAGGCGGGGATCAGTCTGCCGAACGAGTGCCGCCTTATCAAAGTGAAGCGAAGGGAGCTTCCACAGATCAAAGAGGAGAGGCGCAAAGAGCGATGAGGAGGGGACGTAGCCGGAGGTCCTCAGTTGCAGAGGCCGTCCGATCACCTGCAGAGCCTCGGGGCTCAACCCCCGCGTAAGGGTATCGCTCGCCAAGATCTGCTCCGAGTAGGAGGGATAGAGCGGGATCACCTCGCTCGGCCTTGCCACATCCTGAGCGGACGCCACCACACCACACAGCATCAGGAGGGCACCTAGCCCTCCGGCAACTATTCTCTTCATCATACTCATCTTACTCTCTATCATTCAATAATGGTGGGGAGCTCCCGCCACCGCTCACAGCATACGATAAGCCCCGCAAGAGGGCTGCACAAAGATAATACTTTTGCTCCATCC
>QWBY01001464.1_pt1 | contig 14401 bp, 18 predicted proteins | sample 1972471 | NCBI WGS metagenome assembly QWBY01 (sample SAMN09866722, study PRJNA288562) | Human gut metagenome isolate term6_stool, whole genome shotgun sequencing... | reverse complement strand
ACAAAAAACACAACAGAAACAGAAAAGGTAAGACACAGCGAAACGACAATTTCCACAGGGCTGGCGGGATAAAAAAGCCCCTGACGGATAAAGGGGATATTCAGGCTGACGATTATTCCCGTCGCGACGCCGGATATTCCGGCAATGAGTAACACCACCTGCTTATTTCGCACCTTTTTCCTCTCCGTACATCTGCAGAACGGTATCCATCCGCGCCATAAAACTGGCGGCATCCGTTGCCCCCTGCAAAAGCGGTAATGCCTCAAGTGTGTTGACGTTGACCAGGAAGGTGGTCGGTGTGGCCACCGGGATATTCGGGAAGAAGGTCTGCATCACGTCCGGTGGCACCGGTAATGCTTCCGGAAAGGCAGTATCCCCCTGACCATCCAGGGTGTAGGGAAAAACGGAAAAGCCGTACTGCTGTGCCAGCTGCTTCAGTACCGGGTCAAACTGGTGACAGTAAGGGCAATGCCCCTGCATAAACAGCACCACCTTCCAGTCGGCCAGGTTAACCTGCCTGCCGTTGCTGAGGCGGAACCAGCGGGGAGCCGGCTTTTCTGTTCTGGCTGATGTGTCTGCTGCCGGTTGTGCAGGCTGCACGGCCATACCCTGCGGATTCCAGAGTCGTTCAATTTCATCCCGGGTGGAGGCCTGCACACCTGTGGCCATCATCAACAAAATGACCGGCAGTAATTTAGTGAGAGACATGTCCGCCCTCCTGCTGCCCTTCCATCATGGCCTGTTGCCTGGCTTCCAGTGCCTCACGCTCTTCCAGGCTGACACGTGCAATCCATGCATCCAGCACCTGGTATGCGCCGAACAGCACAAGGATGGCCGCAATCAACTCCGCCAGAAAAAAAGCCATCCAGGGTTTGCTGTAAACAAGACGGGCGACGATATGAAACCAGACACCCAGGGAAAATACCCACATTCCCGTAATATCAAGCCGGGGTAAAGAGAATCTGCGTTTACTTATCATGTTAAACTCCGGTTATTATTTACATGAGAGTATTCATGTCTGTAATATTCGCGTTTGTGTGATATTAATCAGAGGTACAAATGAAAAAGTTATCTTTTAAAGAAAAACTGGAAATAGTGAGAAACATCATAAGAGAGTCATTATCAGGTAATGCGGCTTTTGCTTTACTGGTGTATTCATTATTGCACTCCCTCCCCATTAAAACCTTTGCTGATTTATTTGTGACGATACTGTTATTTATAGCGATTATCGCTGTTGTGATATGGCTATTTCTAATCATCTATGTTTATTTTTGTGAGTTATTCAGAAGTCACTGGATAGCAGTCTGGTTTATCCTCTGGTCTGTGGTAATCAACCTCACTATTGGATTTGGCATTTATGACAAATTAGCACCAGTCATTTCACTAATGAAATAATAAAAAACCACATCACTCCAGACCATATGGCTGACAACATAATACAAACAAACATCCTTCTGAAACTGTCAAACTTCGTGATAACCGGTATGGTACTGACTGCCATTGAAACAACCGGTACGGCACACTGATTCATAACCGCACCACAAAGAAACAAGAAATTATCTGGCAGCATACATACACTTATGACATTTACTACAAAGAAGATAAACGAGCTCAGCAGATAAACTCCTTTATTATTTGGTCCTGTAAAGAAATAACCAACAACCCCCACGATAAACAGGCTGGCACCTGTAAAAAAACACAAATCCCCTGTATGCATATATAACCTTTGGTTAAAAATTCGGTTTAAAATCTTCAGAAACGTTCAGGAACTGTTTTGCCAGGTCGTCCTGTGAAATAAAGCCGTATGATAACGGGCGAACACTGCCCTGTTTCGGGTCAACCAGCATCATGGCCGGGAAATATTTCACACCGAGGCGCTGCGCCTGCCCCTGGTCAGTCCGGGAATCCGGCAACAGCGGATTAATCACGCCATCCACGGAAACGGGAATAACACTCAGACCATAGGTATCCCTGAAGCCATTAATGACCTGCGCCAGCTGCCCGTCGATGGGGTCCTGCCCCCGGTAAAAGAACATGATGCCGTAGTGTTCAGCCAGTTTCGCAATGGCCTGTCGCTGCTGCGCCTGGTCTGCCGCCAGCTGGTTCCGGACCGTGCCGTTGTAATGGCTGTACTGCAGGTTATAGTCCAGTTCGGGATGCGCCAGCATGGCTTTTTTGGCGCTCATGGTGAAAAGCCCGGCCTGCTGAGTCCAGTAATTCTGCAGCCGGAAATATTTCACAAAATTATCCACGCCGGGATACAGAATAGCTTCGTACAGCGCCCGCTTTGTTGCCGTCTGCAGCGCGGTCAGTTTCTGCATAATGTCCGGCTCCTGACGGGGGGCTGCAGGTACTGGTTTATTTTCTTTTTCCTTCGGATTTATTTTCTCGTTATACCACTGCCAGCCTGCATCTTTTCCTGACGCCGGAAAAATAAAGCAGCAGAGTAACAGTGGCAGTAATGCTTTATTCATCTTCATTCCTTTCATCACTTTTTCTTTCATCAGGTTTCTGCAGGTCAGTCAGGGCAGAAAAACAAAAATACAGAATAAACAGAAGCACACCGGAGTAAAGGATAACGAAAGCAGCAGCAAGTATCCCGTCTGCCGTAGTTTCTTTTACCGTATCCCACGACCAGATAATTACCGGGGAAATGACAATCGCTGTAATCAAAAGCCGGATAAGAAAATCAATAAAACGGTTCGACGTGAATATGACTTTCATCATTTCCCCCGGTTATTTTCCATACCTTACTGTCCTGCCTGTTTCAGCTGGTCAGCAATCTGCTCTTTCACTTTCTGCGTCAGAACGCCACTGTCCGGGATTTTCTGGTTATTCATCAGGTCTTCGTAGAAGTTAGTGAAATCCAGTCTGTCGAACTGAATTTTCTGCAGCTCATCAACCGTAATCCCCCGACAGTCAGGATGCTTCGCACTGCCAAACCCGATACGCAACTGCCCGTTACGCCCCTGCTGCTGGACTATCTGCGCCAGCTTCGAATCAAACTGGCAGTAGCTGCGCTTTTTCTGCAGACAGACACCCAGCACTTTCTTCGAACAGAACTCTCCGACACTGACGGTCAGTTTGTTTGATTTTGCTTTAGCCAGGGCCTTTTCATCACTGCTGCATTTGGCCAGCCCGATATCCTGTCCCCAGCCGCTGTCCTTACAGCAGTTGCTGTATCCGGCTGCAGCCTTCTTACAAAATTTCGCCTGACCGGTGAAAGCACGGACATCCACCCCGTTCAGCGCCGCAACATCCTTACCTGCTGCGGCCAGTGCCGCCAGCTGAGAAACGGCTTCGGCAAAATCATTACTCTGCCCGCTCTGAGCCTTATCACATTCGCCATCGAGACAGAAGACGTCTCCCCCACAGACCATCACTTTCCCGGATGTTTTTGACTCGCAGGAGTACGTGGCGTACTCATGCAGACAGGTTCCCTCATCGGAATAAAACGCGCACTGACGTGAGGCCAGCGTACAGGCCGGATTATCGACATATTTCTGACAGGTGCCGTTATCTGCGGACTGAGTGACATATTTATCCCGGTATGCCCAGCATGCCTGTGTGATGTTCCAGGGTTTACCTTCCATCACTCCGGTTTTCGTACCACCCGGCTCTGAACACTCAGTGCCTGTCAGCACGCCATCCGCTTTATTAAACGGACAACTCTCCACCCACTCCACCCGGGGAACCCATTCTTTATCACGGACCTTCATCCTGAGTTTCAGCGTAAAGGTGGAAGCACCACTGACAAGCGATTCATAGACTTTCCTGTCACCATTCCCGTGCGGGAGGCAATTACCGTTAGCAGTACAGCCACTACCGGTCAGAACCTGCCCCTGTGTCACCTGCAAACCTGTCGCCCCGGACAGGGGGTAAGTATCCGACTGCCCGTTTGCCAGGCCGACATTAAAGGTTGTATTCATGAAGGTATAACGGGAGTTCAGGAAGAAAAAAGCGGCGTATACAGACAATGATGCACTTTCCACTGTACCGGTTACCGGAGCCGTGACACTGAACACCAGTTTCAGACCGTTCATACTGAACCGGAACTGTGAGTGCGGTATCGTCACTTCACGATATTCATCCGTGTATTTCCAGTCCCCGGTGATACTGGCAGTCCGTGTGCAGTACTCCTCCACCATCGTGTCCCGCTCACAGGTATAGTTTGTGAACTCACTGCGGTTTATCTGCTGCGCACTGCACTGCTGCCCGGTGTTTCCCACAATGCTGTCAGCCCGGTTCACCACATCCCTGCCGGTCTGAATGAACGGTGCATCCGGTGACAGAATGTCTTTCGGCTTGTTCATGAAGGACTCTGTGATGGTTTTTCCGGTTTCACCGGTCGCCCATTCCGTGGTGCCGTCATTTTTCAGGCCGCCATCCCCGCCGGCAGTCACGCCACCGTAATATTTTGTCTCGTCCGGATTCGCGTTATAGCTGGGGATACTCTCCTGTGGCTTAAAGCCCTGAATACTGCCTGTACCCTGCCCCTGAATCTGACGGGCAAAATCAGAACCGGCCCGGTAATCACTGTTGCTGTCAGCCTGTGCCATGCCGGCAACCAGAGCCAGTATCAGAGGTAAAATACGTTTCATTTCCCGGAATCTCCTTTCCCTGCCAGTAAATCATGAGCCACCTGCCGGCAGTCACCCGTGGCGGCCACTTTCTCCAGCGCCTGGCCGACCCGCAGGTTTCCCCGGATGATGTCGTATCCCTGACTGCAGAACACCACCAGTGCCGGTACACTGCGAATGCCGTACTGTGAAAACAGCGTCGGGTCGATCTGAACACCATCAGTCGCGCCGTCTTTCACCAGGGACAGCACGGCTTCAGCGGTGGTCTTCAGGTCATTGTTCACCATGCCCCGCAGTGTGGCCGGAATACCGTAGTGCCGGGTTTCGCCCAGCATCCGTTTCAGCCCCTCTTCGGGAATGGAAAACGACACAAAATACAGGGCACCCTGCCGGGGTTTCCCGTCCTGCGAAGCCTGCTGTTTACGAACCAGCTCATCCAGAAAATGGTTATCTGAACGCTGAAGGGGGTTTTCCAGCACCTGTTTCTCCGCCCAGGCTTTCAGCTGATGGTCAGGTTTCTCTCGCAGTTGTCTGCTTAAATTTTCCTGCTGCTTCAGGAACTGGCGGTTTTCAGGTGTGTTCACATTTTCTGAAGCATGAACAGCAAGATGCATCCCTGCTGTCAGAGCAAAAAGTGCAAATATTTTCCGGTTCATGATATTTCTCACTTTCTGCTATTTACAGGCATGAACTCATCAGAAAAAAGATAATTGAGAAAAACAGCCATAAACGCACATGTAAATGTCACCTTCAGATATAATCTGACAAGTGTCACTTGTTCTGATATATCTGCCTTCTTCCATTCATGAATAATTTCAGCGAGAAAACTGTCAGGTGCAAAATAAAATAATATAACGGGCACCATTACAAGACCAAAAGGAAATAATTTTAATGTTCTGCTTATCAGCCTGAGCAGCACAGCACTTATTTTCCTGAGGTGCTGAATATATTTACTGTCCATTGTTGCCATTTTCATTTCCTCTTATTCATTAAAATGATTTACAGGAATACACAGTTACGTTTACGCCACATCAGGTAGCCGAAGTTTTTCTTTGTGTTGGGCGGATTTTTTCCCGTCTCCCAGCGCATCACACTGCGCCCGAACGGATGGCACTGTCCGCTGTCCGGATACATATTCACCATCTGATAACGCCAGCGTTCTTTAGGCAGGATTGGGGACGGATATTCATTACAGACGGCGTTATTTTTCCCGATGGTTTCCATAATCATGCCCTGACGGTGTAGTTTGAACGCCATGCGTTCACTGACCAGCAGGGAGGACTGCAACGGACTGGACTCATTACTCACCCAGCCATTGAACGGGTACATACTGCCCTGCGAACCGGCACACCAGAACAGAACATCGAGAGGCATATTAAAGGCACTGGCAATGGCATCTGCTGCGCAGGCCCCCTGTGCTATCGGATTGGCAAAGATGACAGCTTCCGGATTGAGAATGGTGGTCAGGCTGCTGTCCGTCCAGGTGGGGTCAATTTCAGAAAGATAAGCGATATCCAGGTCACCACCTTCCAGACAGCCCAGCGATGTGATGATGTTAAGCCAGTACGTCAGCGGGTATTTGTACCAGTGAACGTGATAGAACGCCCCGTTCACCTGCTTCTCATCCTTTTTCGCCGTTCCCTGTGCCGTTTTACCAAAAGCCGGCAGGCTGAAGCCCAGGTTCACCATGCATCCCGGTGACCGGGTGACGTCCGTCAGCGCCATCGGCTCCCAGTAACCAATGGCCAGCCCGATACGCCTGAACAGCGGCGGCGGTGCCGGACAAATCTGAATGGGCATCGACGGGTTCGCCGTGTCGGGGACCTTACCCTGACTGACTTTGATACTGCCCAGCGAGAGCGGGAAAATACAGCTCCAGCAGATATCCGTGATCGGGTTTACAAAACGCCCCTCACAGGCAGAATCCGCAGATGCCGCAGGGACATGACCGGCGAGAAGGAATAACATCAGCAGCCACAGGCTTCGCTTCATTTTCTGCCCTCCTCTGCCGGAATAAATTCCACCTTCAGGAAGCGATCGCCGGGAACGGCGCTCACCCGTGCCGGGACCTGATCAATGCCGAGGCGCTGGCAGAGCACACCGTTCTGGTCAAAGTAAACACGGCTGTCCAGAGACTTCTGCATCTCCGGGATACTGCCCTGCACGAGGATAATTTTGCTCTCCAGTGTGGGCGGCGTCTGGCGTTTCATCCAGGCCACCTGCGCCGGATCATCGCCATTGATGAAATACAGCGCCTGGTTAAAAGGCACATACTGCAGCGGATTCATCACTTCACCCTGACGGGCAAACACCCGCCCTTCGTTATCCCGGATATCCGCAGCCAGTCTGACGGACGGGTCAAACAACCGGCTACTGTATTTCTCCGTGCGTCCGATACCGGGCACGGCAGGGGGCCGCAGACTGTTACGGATCACCCGCTCCTTAAAGGCATCCATTTTCCGGCCCATCTCACCGGACTGCTCCAGCGCCGTCAGGCGCTGCATGATCACCGTCAGCATGTCCGGCTCCTTTACCGGCCACAGATCGCCCCAGGTGCCAAGATCGGCGGCGACCACACTCTGCCCCCATATCAGCAGGGCAATCAGCCCCCGGCATCTCATGGTTCCGCCCTCATTCGCCGGGCAATATCCTGCTGGATTTCCCGGGTGATATCCGGTGCCCCCTGTACCACGGCAGGCGACACCAGAATGACCGCGTGGTGTTTCTGCTGCCATGCCTGCAGGCTGGCTTCCAGTGCCGTGTTAAAACGCGCTGAAAGGGCTTTTGACTGTGCTTCTGACAGTTGTTTCTGACTGGCGCTGTCAAAAAACGCATCCACGGTCTGTTTCATGTTGAAGGCGGCAGTCACCGGTGCGTTCAGTCTGACAATGCCATAACTGATGGCTGCGTTCAGTAACACCATTGCCAGGCATCCCGGCACGGTCCACCACCAGTGGCTGCGTCGGGGGGCTGTAACGTCAGTCGTTTTTTGCGTTGTGGTCATGCAACACTCCTGTATTTCTCATGTTCTTCCAGCCAGGCTTCCAGCGAAGCCATCTCCGGCCCTGACTTCTTCCACGCCAGCTGCCACACCGCCTCATGAATACTCAGGCCCTCCCTGCGTTTCTGCTGCACAAACTCAAAATCCGGGCCGTCAGAGCTGTACATGGCGCGGCTTAACGGGTCCACAAACAGACGGTGCCAGGAGGAATGGTTTTCCACCTGCAGCAGGAAGGAACTGAACCACTGGTCTTTGGCCGCACCAAACTTGCCAATCATGTCGCGCTGCAGTGGCTGGAACTGATCCGGGAATAACTGGTTATATTTCGCGAACTCCTTCGCACTCTGTTTGAGGATAATTTTGTAGGAGGAGTTACCCCATGCCGCACGGGCCGCACTGGAGGCCTTGTCAGAGTCAAAGTCGACGATGTTCTGTGTGATGGTGATATAGGCACCGGTATGACGGCGACAGGTGCGGTAACCTTTTTGAATAAACTCACCAACTTTACGATTTTTGAAGTCCAGCAGACGCCAGCCTTCATCAATGACGTTCAGTTTCTTGAGAGTACGCGGCGTGCGGTACATCCTGTTCTCGATGTAGATAATCAGGGAGAACATCACCGCAACCAGCAGTGACGGACGGTCTTCCAGTCCGCCCAGCTCCAGCACCACCATTTTCGCATCATCCCGCAGGGACGGCTCATCGGAGTTAAAATACTGGCCGTAAGTGCCGTTGGCAGTGTACTGGTCAAGCAGCACAATCATTTCGTCCAGACGGCTGCGGATGGTCGGTGACCCGGCATACTGCTCGCTGTCACTGGCGTTTTTCAGGAAATCCACCACGTCATCAATACGTGCCCTGTTCTCTTTGGCCAGCCAGGAGGCCCTGACCGCCTGCAGCAGCAGACCTTCATGCACTTCATCCAGGTTACCGTTGGGGCTGGCCATCACTGACAACTGGTCACGGACACGCTCCGCTGACTGGTCAATATCGGTGATGTTCGCAAACGGGTTAAAACGCAGGGTTTCACCGTCCAGATATACGCCCCCCATGTTCTCACACAGGGACTTGTAGCCATCCCCCATGTCGAACACCACGGCAAAGCCCCCGGAGTCCAGCACGCTGCGGATAAGTGGCTGTATCAGTCCGGTTTTACCGGCCCCGGAGGTGCCACAGACCGCCATGTTGTAGTTGGTGTTATTCATCCCCTTAAAGAAGATATCGATAAACGCCAGCTGGTTACGGTAGGTGGGCGCCAGCAGACCTGCCGGTGTCAGGGGATTATCCGCCACTAACGGCATCAGGTTGGCCACATTAAAGCTCTCTGCGCGCTGAACCACTCCGGCCTCTTTCAGCTGTTTAAACAGCCCTTTCCCGGCCATAAAGGGCAGGCAGGTCAGGAAATTGCGCATGTGGTTAAAGCGCGGTGAAATCAGCTCAAAACCGTTTTTACGGAAGCTGTTCAGGATGTCCTGCTCCACTTCCAGTGCCGTTTCATTATTGTCCTTGCAGAAGGCTGTGATGTTGAGGAAGTAGGACACGACAGAAGACTGGCCGGAGCCCAGCCGCTGGCGCAGTTCCCCCCACTCCTTCGCCTCCTTTTCAACTGACGGAAACCATTTGGCATAGGAGGTCTTCGACTTCTTCTCCAGGTCCATGTACTTCAGGTTGGCTTCGCTGTGGGTTTTCACCTGGTCTTCCACCACCAGAGTCAGCGTCAGGATGAACGGGCAGGAAATGGACATTTCCGGGTTCAGCAGATTGCTGTAGTTGTCGGCCATGTTCCACAGGAAGGCGATTTCCGGGTTACGGGCCAGATGGAAATTCAGGATGCGGGCCGTGCTGTTCCTGCCGTTCTCACGCAGGCCCAGCGTCAGGTAATCAGCCCGGACATTCAGGTCAAAACTGTCCTCCACACACTGATAATTCAGATCAGAATACGGGTCCAGCTGACGTCTTTTCGGGTACAGAGAGTCCGGATTATGGTTAATCATCTCCCCGACAATCTCGATGAAAGCCTGTGCATCCACTGTCTGTGTGGTGATTTTTGCGCCGTGAAAAGAGGCACGGATGATTTTCACCAGATTTTCCATTTCCAGAATGTCAGCCCGGCTTTTTTTCTTCGAGGGAGAACAGTACGAGATAAACACCCGGTAATGGCGCAGGGTCAGGGGCAGATTCATCCCCTCCGGCAGCGGGAACTGTGTCGCTGCCGCTTTCATATAATAGGCACGGGTAATGGCGTTAAACCGTTCAGCCTGTTCACCTGACCAGGAGAACTCACGCAGCCCGTATTCAATCCTGTCACCAACCAGCTGACTGGACATCAGATGGATACACAACGGAATACCGCGCGGCAGTTTGGTGCGCAGCATATGATCGAGAGCCTCCACAATGGATTTATTCGCCCCATTGATGGGAATGGCTTCCAGCATAAAGCCCATCGTGGTGTCATTCATGAACAGGCCGGACTCCTGGTTGTAATCACGGTACGGCAGCAGACGGCTGAACTGCGGGAAGCTCATCTCACCGAGGATCTGATTAGCCTGAGAGGATTCATCTGGTAATTTAAGCGCAGTCAGCAGTGAATTAACCGCCTGAGTGACGGTCTCAAGTGGGTTTTTACTCATATGAGTATTCCTTAGTGCGTTTAAAAAAGGAAAATATCAGTCTGTGGGCCGTGGATATATCACGCAGTGCCATTCTTAAAACCACAGCACAAATAAGAGATGGAGGCTTTTAACAGGAAAACAGGATTAACGTTCCTTTACTGAATGAGCATCATTTAATGCCTGAAGTTGTTTTTCACGTATCTTATTTCGCTCATTTTCTCTTACCCGTTTCACCTCTGCCATTTCGTTTCTTTCTCTACACGCTGATGCAAGCTCTTTTGCCTTACCAAGACTTAAAGGTTCAGGCTGATAATCAGATGTGTCAGACTTAATAGCTTCCTTAAATGCTTCTGCTGCACAGGGGGTATCCTGTGTAATCTCTGTCAGTTGTTCTGGTGTTGCAGGTTGTTGCTCAAGGTAATCATTGTAAAAAAGACCACATATCAACATAGCCATAACGCCAACAAATATAAAAGCCAGAACAGATTCTAAATATATCGACTTCATTTCATTTTCCTTTGAAGCAGTAAGCACTCATTGCCCCCCATTCAGTGTATCCATCACGTTGTTCAAAGGTTTATTTGTTTTAACCTCAATACATTCCCCTGTATTTCCAAAGCCCCTGCCTCCGTGTGCTTCGATTGTCCGAAGAACCTGCACGCATACATCCGTATTTGGCATGAGTGTAATATTCCAGCTTCCGCCACCGTTAATATTTTTTATCAGCACAAGAAAAATAAAGGTATGCATTCTTTATTATCTCCGCTTGTATATTAATCACTGAATATCCCTTCAGTTAACTTATGAGGTCATAAAACACTGCAGATTCTCATTCGGATTTATTCCCTTCAGTAAACTTCCGAATAGTATCCTGTTCACGCTGACGGGTGGCAGACTCCTGCATTGCATCCACTTTCTCCTGCCAGAGACGCCGGATATCCTGTTCATCCCGACCAGTCAGTTTTTTACCGGACAACAAACGGTTAAGCAGTTCCTGTCTCGCATCCGGTACGTCTTCAGTCAGACGCATAAGCTGAAGCAGGCTCTGACGGCTGAGGACCATGAGTGATTCCGGCAGGAGAGTGAAGAAGAAAATAAAAAAGCATACCGCACCACAGCAGGCAAGGACCGCAAACAGGATTTTCAGATATATACCATCAACGCCGAACGCAGCAATAATACAGGGAATCCATGCAATACACGCACAATACGCCAGGATGTTATTTATTTGGTTATGTCTGCGATATATCTGTTGATGTTCATCCAGAATAGAATCTATTTTTCATTTTCTGATTTATGCATAGTGTTTCCTCTGCCTTTCCTGATACGCCTGACATTCAACGCACAACGTCACACCGGGAAATATTTTCCGCCGGGCTTCCGGAATAGGATTTCCGCATGCTTCACAGAGATAAACAGGAATACCATGAGCATTTATTTTCTGGCGTATCCGGTTTATTCCTGTCATGGTCAGTTGTTCTGTCACTGAATATGCTTCATCGGCTTCATCACTCACGGAATATTCCTCCCGACATGTTCTGACACGCTACCGCCCATCCCTTTTCACGCACAGGGCACTCGTTTTACAGGCAGATTTTGAATACAGAAAGCCCGCCGACATTGCCGGCTGATATACAACTTCAGGGCCAGTTAATTAATACGTGGTTTTCCCCACGCAGACGGTTTAATAACAAAAAACACGCTGGATGGCTGATGATAAACATCCTGGTTATCAATATAAGGCGCTATCCATAATGCTGCCGTCTGCTCACCCGTTCTTAGCGGACGAGGAGGTGTTACCGGCGTAACTGAACTGACCGGAACAACCGTTTTCACTTCCCGGGCAGCGGTAAACAGCGGGCGTGGTGCCAGCAGTTTCTGCTCCGGATGTGCTGTCACCGCAGGTCTGCTGCCGGACGGAGTGGTCGCGGTGATGGTCTGCACCGGCATTGTCCGGAAGTTCCCTTCAGCCAGGCGCGGCAGTGATGCCGCAACCGGCTTTGCTTCTGAGGACTGCTCCAGTTTTTTGGCCTTCTCATTGGCCTGCTCCATCGTCATACAGGTATCGGATGTGGTGGCGTTACACTCAAATTCCGTATTTGTTCCTGCGCAGCCGGAAAGTAATAAGGTTCCCAGCAGAGGAATAAATAAAGAAATCTGTTTCATTGCCCTTCTCCTTTTTTATTACTCCCCACAACAGCAGAAATTAACTCTGCTGTCAGATTTGTTTTCCCTGCACAGGGATGTCCGGAGACCACTGTATTTCCCGGAGAAGAAAATAAGCTCATCGACATTCCCTTCTTCATCACACCGACAGCAGCCATATTAAAATTGTGTGGCAATGATTCAGAACTGAATTTCTTCGGCGCAGAAAGTGCGATTCTTGTGGTGCAGTTACTGAGAACAGCATGCATAAAATCATCTGATACGTTTTTATCCGGCACAGCGCGGGCAGTAATAACATTAATATTACGCATGTTCATTTTTATCTCCGTTGCTTCTGTTTGTTCTGTCATCATGGAAATAAACATGGCATTTCCTGATTTTTCCCGGCAGGGAAGCGTCTTCCGTATAAACGTCCTTCAGATATTCATCTGCGGTTACCACCCGGACACATTTCATTTTTCCGGGTCGCACCGGATATTTCCCGGTGATCGCTGCCAGCGAGACATACATCAGTGCCAGTGTTGCCCAGAATGCGGTGACCAGTTGCATCAGTGACCGGTCAGTCTCCCTGACATAATCTGCAGCATCAGCCGCGCGGTAATGGCAGATATCCTGTATTTCTGATCTGCCTGAAGAATCAGAGGAAGAAAACCAGCATTCACTGACCGGGAACTGTCCGGCAGGTGCTGTTTGTCTTACGAAGTTAATCTCCTTAACCAGTAATTTCCCCGGCGTGGTGTTGTCCTTCCATAAAACAAACAGAGCCATCAGGGCCATTGTGGCCAGTGGCAGAATGACGGTGTACTTCAGACACCAGAACAGTCCTCGCAGAACCCGGGCGACAACATACCGGGCGGCATGGCACGCCTGACGGGATGACATATTATTTGCCATCGTTGCCTCCTCCCTGGCTGCCGGACATAAACTGCTGCGGATTCAGATTGCCCAGCTGCTTCAGCATCTGGTCGGTGTTAAAACCGTTCAGGTGGCTTTCTGCCGAGGGAGGATTCGGCACAGGGCTTTCCGGGTTACCCTCTTCCGCTGTACTCTGTGACTGCTCCAGCGCCATTTCCTCCACGGTTTTCAGCTGGAAGCCGTCCTGGAACACCACTGTCACTTCGTTGCCCGCACCAATCGGTATCACCGGGTGATACTGTTCGGCACGTTTGATGTAGTAGTCACTGAGCGTCTGTGCGGCTTTCGATGCGCCGCCACCGATACCCATTTTCAGGACATCACCAGCCCCGTAAGCGGCTGTAGCACCCAGCCCGACAGCCGGCTGGGAAGCGCGCTCCATTCCCTGACCGATACCGTCAACAAATCCCGCGCCCCATGCCCAGCCGAGGATTTTGCCGTTACGCATCACCACTTCGCCCTTGATACCGTTTTTACCCCGGAAGCTGACATGCCCCTTAATCGGCATATCAATAGTTTTGCCGTCCTTCAGGCAACTGATATTGCGGGTGCGTACAATGGCACGCTCACTGGACACATCCCCCCAGGCTTCCAGACCCACAAAACATCCCGTTGCGTCATACGTCTTGCTGTTCGGCATTTCCACCAGGCCGGTGATACGCAGCTGCATCGGCACCGTGGATTCATTACCGGTGACAGAGGCATTGGCATCCGCCCCTTCAATCAGCATGGCTTTCGCAAAACTTCCTGACGGAATGTACGGCAGTGATGGTCCCTGTTTTCCCTCATTACGGGTAAACACCTTACGCTGTATCCGGTTAGGCACCGGCACAGACTGGTACGTCACCTGTGGTGGTGGCGTGACACCATTCCCGGGATAAAACGCCGTCGGCGGTGGAACAGCAACGCTGCCCTGCGGCGGGAAGGATACGGGGGTGTTTCCTGGCTGTGGTTCGCCTTCCGGGCCGGGCGGTGAGGCAGGCATCTGCGGTACAGGCTCACCGGTCGCCGTGACGGGATTAGCACCCAGGGCTTTTACCTGCTCTGCCAGGGCGGCATTGTCCTGTCCCAGCTTTTCAATACGACGCTGGTCATCACCGCGCTGTTTGTTCAGAACATCCAGCTCA
>QWBY01001451.1_pt1 | contig 14461 bp, 13 predicted proteins | sample 1972471 | NCBI WGS metagenome assembly QWBY01 (sample SAMN09866722, study PRJNA288562) | Human gut metagenome isolate term6_stool, whole genome shotgun sequencing... | reverse complement strand
TCAAAAGAAAACAAAATGGATGCCACCTATAACTTATAGGTTAGCATCCATGATGTAAAAATTTAATATTTGTGTCCAGTTTTTGGGGTACACTTCATTGAAGTGAAACGTGTTTTTAATTATCAAATAAGATTAGGAGCTTTATTTAAAGCAAGTTCAGTCTCATAAATTAATTCTTTAACAATTTCTTTTGCAGGTAATATTTTATTTAATTTAACCAGTGACATTCCTGCAAGTACGTATCCGTTTTCAATATCACCTTGGAGCATACCTTTTTCAAGAGTGCCTGTTGCTAATGAATCTAATTCTGATTGCGATGCGCCGTTATATTCTTTTGAAATATAATTTTCAGAAAATTTATTTTTTAGTCCTCTAACACTTGCTGCTGTTGAAAAACCTGTTACCGTAGAATCTGTATCTGTGGCATTTATGATGGCATTTTTTGCATTTTCATGTATCGCACATTCTTCGGATATGAGGAATCGTGTGCCTATTTGAACACCGGATGCACCTAAAATTAAAGCTGCTGCAATACCTTTGCCATCAACGATACCTCCTGCAGCAATAATAGGAATTTTTATTGAAGGAACAATATTTTGCATTAATGACATAATTGTAATTTTTCCGTCATGACCTCCGGACTCCATACCTTCCAATATTAATGCATCAGCACCTTTTTCTTGCACATATATAGCAGATTTTAAAGTTGTTGTTAAAGGAATACATTTTATTCCATTAGTTTGAAGTGTGCTGAAATATGGTGATGCATCTCCTGCAGCTAATGTAACAAAGGGAACCTTTTCATCGCAAACTAATTGTAAAATATCATCTTTATTAGGCGCTTTAATCATTATATTTACACCGAAACATTGATTTTTCCCCATTATATCTTTATATAATTTTATATTTTTACGAACTTCATCAACGGAAAATCCGCCAGATGCCATAACACCTGCACCGCCGGCACTACGAACCGCAGCAGCAAGTTTTGCATCTGAAATATGTGCCATTCCACCTTGAATAATAGGATATTCAATATTAAGAAGTTTTGTCAGCTCTGTGTTCCACATAGTATAAATTCTCCTTTATTGTAAATAATTTAATTTGTAAAATATGTTATCTCTATTTTATTACTGTTTTTTATATTTATCAATTAATGGTACACTTATTCACTAAAAGTTACTAAATATTGTTCAAAAAAGATTGACGTGATATACTAATTGTGTAAAATATATAGTTTTTATATTTAATAATTTAGAATGTGTGCATTATTTTATTTATTGGCTCTAGGAGGGCAACTATATGATAAAAGTCGGAATTAACGGATTTGGAAGAATCGGCAGATTGGTATTTCGAGGTCTTTTGGAAAGAGATGATTTAGAAATAGTTGCAATTAATAATCCGAGCGGAGTTGAAACGGCTGCATATTTATTGAAATATGATACTGTTCATGGAAGATTGGGAAAATCGGTTGAAATCGACGGTGAAGATTTAATTGTAGATGGGAAAAGAATTCATGTATTTATGGATCGTGATCCGTCGAAGTTGGACTGGAGTAAATACGGTACTCAAATAGTTGTTGAATCTACCGGAAAACTTAAAGATAAAGAAAGTGCAGGACAACATATAAAAGGCACTGTTAAAAAAGTTGTAATTACAGCTCCGGGAAAAGGCAGTATTACAACTATCGTTATGGGTGTAAATGAAGATGTTTATAATCCTGAAAAAGATCACGTAGTATCCAACGCTTCATGTACAACGAATTGTTTAGGACCTGTTGTAAAAGTTCTTCAAGAAAATTTTGGAATAAACTACGGTTTAATGACAACAATTCATTCGTATACAAACGATCAAGCCATTTTGGAAAAAGCTCATAAAAAAGACATTAGACGTGGACGTGCTGCCGCAGAAAATATGATTCCTACAAGTACAGGTGCCGCAAAAGCCATCGGAATTGTTATACCGGAATTGAAAGGTAAATTAAACGGACTGTCTGTAAGAGTTCCGACTTCTGACGTATCTATGGTTGACTTAACGTGTGAGCTTAAGAGTAAAGTAACTGTTGAAGAAGTAAATGCAGCATTTAAAAAAGCATCTGAGAGCCAAATGAAAGGAATTCTTGCATACACTGATGAGCCTTTAGTTTCGAGTGATTTTAAAACAACTGATGTAAGTACTACAATAGACAGTTTATTAACTATGGTTATGGAAGATAAAATGGTAAAAGTTATTGCATGGTATGATAACGAATGGGGTTATTCCATGAGAATTATTGATTTAGTAGCATTTATTGCATCAAAAGGATTATAAAATATGCAAAAGAAAACTATTTATGATGTTGATGTAAGAAACAAGAAAATTTATTTACGTACAGATTATAATGTTCCGCATAATGAGTACGGTATTACAGATGACAGAAGAATAAGAGCAACAATTCCTACGTTGAGATACCTTATTAAAGAAGGTGCATCAATTGTTATTGCAAGTCATATGGGAAGACCTAAAGGTGAAGTAAAAAGAGAATTGTCACTTAAACCTGTTGCGGAAAGATTATCTGAATTATTGGGACAAAAAGTATATTTTGCCGATGACTGTATAGGTGAAGAAGTTGAAATAAAAAAATCTCAACTGAAGCAAGGTGAAGTACTTTTGCTCGAAAATTTAAGATTCCATACAGAAGAGGAAAAAAATGATTCTGAATTCGTGGAACAGTTGATAAAAGGTTGTGAATTGGCCGTAAACGATGCTTTCGGTGTATCGCATCGTATGCACGCTTCAATTGCAGGTGTAGGTAAAAAATTACCTATGGTGGCAGGATTATTGCTGAAAAAAGAAATAGATTTTTTAGGAGGACTTATGGAATCTCCTGAGCGTCCATTTGCAGCAATTATTGGAGGCGCTAAAATAAGAGATAAAATACAAGTAATTGCAAATTTAATGGAAAAAGCCGATGTTATTTTAATCGGTGGCGGTATGGCAAATACTTTCGTAGCGGCGGAAGGCTATGACATGGGACAGTCTCTTCAAGATAAAGACAGATTTGATTTGGCACGTGACTTAATGGATAAAGCGAAAGAAATGGGTTCGGTAATTATGTTGCCGGTGGATTTCAAAGCCGGAGATTCATTTTCTTCAAATGCAAAAACAAAAGTTTTGGAAGCAAATGAATTTGAAGATCCGTGGATGGCGCTGGATATAGGGCCCAAGACAATATCTAAGTATGTAGAAGTTCTGAAAAAGATGAAAACGGTAGTATGGAACGGACCTATGGGTGTTTTTGAAATGAAACCTTTTTCAGACGGTACATTTACTATAGCTGAAGCGATTGCAGAATTGGATGCTAAAACTGTTATAGGTGGAGGAGAATCTGCATCTGTTGTGGATCAGTTGGGAATTGAAGATAGATTTTCTCATGTATCTACAGGCGGAGGTGCATCATTGGAAATGTTAGAAGGAATGATTTTGCCGGGCGTTGCAATTTTACAAGATAAGGAGTAATTTGTATGCGGTCCATATTAATTGCGGGAAATTGGAAGATGAATTTCACCGAAAAGCAAGCTATAGATTTTTTAAAGAATTTGAATATTGAAAATAAAAATATAGAACTTTTAATATGTCCGCCGTTTATCAGTATTTCAGCTATGAGTAAAATACTGAAAAACAGTTTTATAAAATGGGGTGCGCAAAATGTGTATCCTGAAAAATTTGGAGCTTTTACCGGCGAAATTTCTCCGATTATGCTTTCTGAACTTGGATGCAGTTATGTTATTTGCGGGCATTCGGAAAGAAGAGATATTTTTAATGAAAACAATGAAATAATAGTTAAGAAAGTATTATCCGTTATTGATGAAAAGATGACTCCCATACTTTGTGTAGGAGAAAATGAAAAAGATATAAAAGAAGGAAAAGCGTTATTAAAGATAAAAACTCAAATCGGATCTGTATTTTCAAAAATAAGTAAAAATGAAAAAATAATACCTGTTGTTGCATATGAACCTGTTTGGGCTATAGGTACCGGAAAATCCGCAACACCGGAATATGCACAAAAAATTGCACAAAATATAAGAAATTATATTGCAAATATATATGGTGAAACATATGCAGAATCTGTGAGAATTTTATACGGAGGAAGCGTAAACAGTTTGAATATATCTGATTTCATAAAAGAAAAAGATATAGATGGAGCTCTTATTGGAGGAGCAAGTTTAGATACAGCTAAATTTAGAGAAATATATAATAAAGTTATTTTGACTCAAGGAGTATAATGATGGCTGCAATTAATGAAATACATGCACGTGAAATATTGGATTCCAGAGGAAATCCTACGGTTGAAGTAGATGTTTTTTTGGAAGACGGTTCATATGGAAGAGCTTGTGTTCCTTCGGGAGCATCAACAGGTATTCATGAAGCTGTAGAACTTAGAGATAATGATGAGGAACGTTATCTAGGCAAGGGTGTGCTCAATGCAGTTGAAAATGTAAACGGTGAAATTGCAGATGCATTGATAGGATGGGAAATTACAGACCAAAGAGGTCTTGATCAAATATTGATAGGCTTGGACGGAACTGAGAACAAAAAGAGATTAGGTGCCAATGCAATTTTGGGTGTATCTTTGGCAGCAGCAAATGCAGGTGCAATTTCTTGCAGATTACCGTTGTATCAATATTTGGGAGGTATAAATGCTTGCAGACTACCTGTTCCTATGATGAATATTATAAACGGCGGAGCTCATGCAGATAATAATGTAGATATACAAGAAAGCATGATTATGCCTGTAGGAGCCAAATCATTCAAAGAAGCATTGATGATGTGTTCCGAAGTATATCATTCTTTAAAAAATGTATTAAAAAAACAAGGACTTTCAACCGCAGTAGGTGATGAAGGAGGATTTGCTCCTGATTTATCATCAAATGAATCTGCAATGGAAATGATTTGTGAAGCAATTGTGAAAGCAGGTTACTCTGTAGGCGGAGATATTGTTTTAGCAACAGATGTAGCAGCATCTGAACTTTTAAAAGATGACGGATTATATTATTTAACCGGTGAATCAAAAGCTAAAACTGCTGAAGAAATGATTGAATTTTATGAAAATCTTGTTTCAAATTATCCTATTGTATCTATTGAAGACGGCTTGGCAGAAGATGACTGGGACGGATGGTCATTAATGACAAAAACTTTAGGTAATAAAGTTCAGTTGGTAGGTGATGATTTATTTGTCACAAACACTGAACGTTTGAAAAAAGGAATTGATTTAAAAGTCGGAAACTCAATTTTAATTAAATTAAATCAAATCGGAACTCTGACAGAAACTTTTGACGCTATACAGATGGCACATCGTAACGGATATACAACGATAATTTCACATCGTTCTGGTGAAACTGAAGATACATCTATTGCAGATATAGCTGTTGCGATGAATGCAGGACAAATAAAAACCGGAGCTCCTGCACGTACTGAAAGAGTAGCGAAATATAATCAATTGTTGAGAATAGAAGAAATTCTTGATACAGATGCTTTATATGGCAGTTTGGAAATAAATAAATTAAACAGATTTAAATAACATTTCTTAAGTAGCACTTTTATGTAAACATTAAATTTTGAATCAAATGAAACATAAAAGTGCTACTTTTTTTAGTTAATAGAAAAATAAAGATAAATAAATGATTTTTTTAATAAGGCAATAAATTTTTTTTATATATTTTTTTATTAATGTAGTCAATTTTGTATCTTACATAAGTATTTTTTTAATTATCTGAGTAGTAGTGAGACTTATAACAAAAAATCATATATTTTAACCAAAACAATTCGATTTATGAATATAAAAAGCGCCATATAATTTAGGTTGTTATGATAAAAAATATTAACTAAAATCAAAAATTAAAGAGGTTGGTCATAAAAGTATAATTTTTTTAATATAAAGAGATTAAAAAACTCTTGAAAAACTGAATTTGTGTGCTATTATAGCAGTATCATTTTACACAATATATAAATAATTTTTAATGTTGTAATTTGTTATTAAACTTTGCGGAGGGTTTATTGTGAGAAATTGTGTGTTGATTATAGAGAAAGACATAAATGTAGCACATTTTATTCAGGGGAAATTGGAAGAAGCTGATTTTACTTGTTTAGTTGATTATAGTGGAGAAGCAGCTGTAGATCTTGCGGGACAAAAACAAGTAGATGTAATTATTTTAGATTCCGATTCATTGGACATCGAAGGTTCAAAATTGATTTCAGATGTCAGAGCCGTAAGTTCTTTGCCGATTGTTGTTATTTCATCGGATGCAGATGTTGAAAAGAAAGTTCAACTTTTTGAGTCCGGTGTTGATGATTACTTGGTAAAACCATATGCAACGAAAGAACTTGTTGCAAGAATTCATGCATTGTTGCGTAGACATAAAGAACCACAGATTGTCGTAGATCCTTCTTTCAATATTCAAGATTTGTATATATATCCTGAAAGACATGAAGTGAGAATAGGTGAAAATGTTATTGAGTTAACTAAGAAAGAGTTTGACTTATTATTGTTTTTAGTTAAAAATAAAAACAGAGTGCTCAAGCGTGATGAAATAATGAAAAAAGTTTGGGGATATGAGTATTCCGGAAAAACTAATATTGTAGACGTTTATATTAGATATATTCGTAGCAAAATTGATGAAAAATTCGGCAAAAAGTATGTTCATACCGTACGTGGAATAGGTTATGTTGTAAGAGATTGAGAGTTTTATGATACGTCAAGTTATAATTGTAGAAGGAAAATCTGATGAAGCACGCATAAAGCAAGCGGTAGAAGCAGATGTAATAACGACCGGAGGGTTATCCCTCCGGTCTGTTGTTGTTGAAGAAATTAGATTTGCTTATGAAAAACGTGGTATTATTATACTTACAGATCCGGATGGACCCGGAGAAAAAATTCGTAAGCGTTTAACTCGTCTTTTTCCTGATGCTTTGCATGCATTTATACCGAAATCAAAAGCATCTACTTCAAAAGATGTAGGTATTGAAAACGCAAGTTGTGAATCTATACGTGAAGCTTTATTAAATTTAAAAATTAATTATCAAAAAGATTCAAAAGAATTTTCAATGAAAGATTTAATAGAAAATAATCTTTCGGGTGCTGAAAAATGTGTTGAAAAACGTAATAAAGTAGGTGCATTATTAGGAATCGGTTATGGAAATTCCAAGCAATTTTTAAAAAAATTGAATCATTTCGGAATTACTCGAGATGATTGGAATAAAGCTATACGTATGTGTGGAGATGAAAATGATTGAAGTAAATTTGGCTGACAAACAAGTTGTATATTATTTAATGAAAAGATTCGGTATAAGAACAAAGCACAAGTTGGGACAAAATTTTTTAATTCGTCCGGATATTGTTAAGGAAATTGCATATGCAGCGGAACTTAATGAAAATTCAAATGTAATGGAAATCGGTTCAGGCATAGGAACTTTAACACAAGCTTTGGCACAAACAGGAGCCAATGTAATTTCTTTTGAAATTGATAAATCGTTAGAAAACATATTACAACATACATTAGAACCATATACTAATGTAAAAATAATTTTTGAAGATGTTTTAAAAGCTGATTTATATAAAATTTTAGATGGTAAGAATTGGAGTGTTGCAGCTAATTTACCGTATTATATAACTACACCTATTCTTTTATATTTAGTTCAATCCGATTTTCCGATATCCACATTTGTATTTATGATGCAAAAAGAAGTTGCAGAAAGGATTTCTGCAAAACCGGGGACAAAAGCATATGGTGCATTGTCTATAGCAGTTCAATTTTATTGTGAAGTTGAACATATTATGGATATACCTCCTACTGCATTTATACCAAGACCGGCTGTAACATCTACTATACTTAAAATGAAAAAGAGAGATAAACCTGCAGTTGAGGTGAATGATAAAAAATTATTTTTCAGATTGGTAAAAATGGGTTTCGGACAGAGACGAAAAGTTTTCACAAATGCTATGAAATCCGGTGGAATTCCTAAAGATATGATAAATGAAATTCTATTTAAAGCGGGTATAGATGGTAAAAGACGCGGGGAAACTTTTTCTATGGAAGAATATGCACGTTTAGCAAATGAGTGGAATAATTTGATAAAATAAAAGAATGAGGAAACTCATTCTTTTATTTTGTTTAATTGACAATAGTGATTATACATTAATTTTATGATATAATTTATTACTAATATGTATATTTTTATATATTTATTTTATAGGGAGGCCTTAATGAAAAAGAAGCTAACGATTTTTGCAATTGTAGTAGTTATTGTTTCTCTCATTTTTTTTGTGTATTGGAAATTTTTTACTCAGCATGATAAAAAAGTAGAATATGTTTTAGGTAATGTGACCAGGGGAGATATAGTATCAACGATTGATGCTACAGGTACAATTCAACCGGTAAACAGAGTTGATTTGTCAACGGTTTTATCCGGAACTCTGGAAAAAGTTATGGTAAAACAAAACGATTATGTAACAAAAGGTCAAGTGCTTGCAACTGTTTTTTCAAGAGGTATAGGTGATGCATTTCATCAAGCACAAAATACATTGATTAATAAAGAATCTTATTATAACAGAATGCAAAAGCTTTATGATGAAAATGCAATTTCACTGCAAGCGCTTGAAAATGCCAAGTTGGATTATCTTAACAGTAAAGCTTTATATGAAAAAGCCAAAACCGATATGGATGAGACTGAAATTGTGGCACCTATAGACGGGTATGTAATAGGCGAACCTATGAAAGAGGGTACAACTTTATCACAAGGACTTTCGAGTCAAATGGTAATTATGACTATTGCAGATTTTTCTTCTATGAGAATAGAACTTTTAGTAGATGAAACGGATATAGGTTTGGTAAAAATCGGACAGTATGTAGAATTTACCGTAGATGCATATCCGGGGAAAATATTTCATGGAAAAGTTTCAGATATTTCACGGAAAGAAAAACAAAAAACGGGTGCTGCCGCAGCTGTAGTTCATTATACTGTTTATGTAGATGTTGATGATAACGATAAAGATGGATTGTATCCTTCTATGACAGCAAGAGCATCTATAAGAGGAAATGAGAATAAAAATGCTTTGAAAGTTCCGGTTACAGCTATAAGAAGTGACGTAAACGGTTCTTATGTATATAAACAATCGGGTAAAACTTTGGAAAAAGTATATGTAACAACCGGTTTAACATCTGAAACCGAAATTGAGATTTTGTCGGGGTTGGCTGAAAACGATAAAATTGTAGTAAGTGGAGTTGTAGAACAAGAAAAAACTGAAGTTTCAGCAAAAGAAAAAGTTGGACATCCGGGTAAATAATATGAATAACAAATGTAAAAATATCATTAAACTGGATAAAATTGAAAAGAAATATATTATAGGAACACAAGAAGTTTCCGTATTGAAAAATATTTGTATGTCTGTTTCTAATGGAGAGTTTTTATCTATCATGGGAGCATCAGGTACAGGAAAGTCTACATTGATGAACATTATGGGATGTTTGGACAAGCCTACATCAGGTTCATATTTGTTGGACGGTAATGAAGTATCTGATTTGTCTGAAGATGAATTAGCATATACACGTAACAGAAAAATAGGTTTTGTGTTTCAGGGATTTAATTTGTTACCCAGATTATCCGCTTTAAATAATGTTATATTGCCTACGGTTTATGGTGGTACATATAAGCAAGACAGAAAGGCTCGTGCAATTAAAATTTTAGAAGGATTAGGGTTAAAAGACAGAATACATCATATGCCTTCCGAATTGTCAGGAGGTCAAAAGCAGCGTGTAGCAATAGCACGTGCATTGATGAATGATCCGGCTATTATTATGGCAGACGAACCTACAGGTAATTTGGATAGTCGTTCAACTAAAGAAGTTATGGAAGTTTTTTCTCAATTAAATGAATTAGGTAAAACCTTGATTCTTGTTACTCATGAAGATGATGTTGCCGAATATGCAAAAAGACATATAATACTTTCGGACGGAGAGATTTATAAAGATATACGAGGATCTTTGTGATGAATAATATTTATGTTGAAAGTTTGTGGATGGCATGGGATGCAGTAAAAAGTAATAAATTACGTTCCTTGCTTACGATGCTTGGAATAATTATAGGAATTACTGCCGTGATTGTTTTGTTGGGATTGGGGTTTGGAATTCAAGACAGGATAGAAGGTAAAATTTCAGGACTCGGTTCAAATATAGTTGCAATATATCCGGGAAGCAGAAGTAAGTACGGTAGCGAAAGAACAGGGGCTTTGGAAAGTTTATCTTATAAAGATTATTTAGCTATAAAAAAGTTACCGAACATAAAAAATGCATCTCCGTTAGTGCATGGACAATATGTGGCTGTAAACGGTAATAAAAATTGGAATACCGATATGTCGGGAGTTAATTCCGAATATATTACAATGACAGATCAAAAATTGATAGAAGGAAGACTTTGGACTGAAAAAGAATATGTTAATCGTGAAAGAGTAGTTGTTTTAGGTAAGACTGTGGCAAATAATCTTTTTGGAGAAATATCTCCGATAGGTAAAAAAATTCGTGTAAATAATATGCCGTTTACTGTTATAGGTGTTCTTGAACCTAAAGGTTTGTTATTCGGTTTTGATCAAGATGATCGTATTTTGGCTCCGTTCAGTACTGTACAGGAACGTATAGTTGGAATAGATTACTTAAATGCTATAGTTTTAACTTATTCATCTATAGAAGTTATGCCTCAAGTAGAAGTTGATGTAACAAATTTGCTTAGGGCAAAGCACAGATTAATTGGAAGTGCAGACAATGATTTTACTATAATGAACTCAAGAGATTTAATGAATTTCTTGGGAGATACAACTCAAATGCTTACTTTATTTTTAGGAAGTATTGCAAGCATTTCACTACTTGTAGGCGGAATAGGTATTATGAATATAATGCTTGTTTCTGTAACTGAACGTACCAGAGAAATCGGGATAAGAAAAGCTTTGGGGGCAACTTACAATATGATTGTTGCACAATTTCTTATAGAAGCGATATTTATAAGTCTTTCAGGTGGAATTATAGGAATGATTTTAGGTGTAAGTGCAACCAAATTGGTGGGGTTGTTAACGGGGATAAAAACTGTAATTTATTTCGGTCCTATAATAGGTTCATTTATATTTTCGGTTGCTGTGGGATTGGTTTTCGGTCTTTATCCGGCACAAAAAGCTGCAAAATTAAATCCTATAGATGCATTACACTATGAATAAAAGAAGGAATGACAGTTTCCTTCTTTTTTATATGTACAATTTTCTGTTATAATAATTTGTAATTGATATTGATATGAGGAGGAAAATATGGATTTTTCTATTACACTCGAACAACGTGAACTTATAGATTTGGCAAGAAATATTTCAGAAAACGAAATAGCGCCACGTGCTTTGGAAATTGATAAAACAGGTAAAATGGATTCTGTATTATTGGACATATTGAAAAAAACAGGTATGACAGCTTTGGCAATTCCTAAAGAATATAGAGGTGCCGGGCTCGATTTATTAACCGTTTCAATGATTACTGAAGAATTAAGCAAAGGTTGTGCAGGTGTTGCAACTATTTGTATGGCTAATGCCTTAGCAAGTTATCCTGTTTTAATTGCAGGTACTGAAGAACAAAAAAGCAGTTTTTGCAATTTTATTAATAATGGTGGAATTGCCGCTTTTGCACTTACAGAACCGGGTGCGGGTTCCGATGCGGGTGCAGTCGCTTGTCATGCTCAAAAAGTGGATGGTGGGTATATGCTGAACGGTACGAAATGTTTTATAACAAACGGTTCGATTGCCGAAAAAATAGTAGTATTTACAAATACAAGAAAAACCGGAGGAATTAGAGGGTTAACGGCATTTATTGTAGATTCAAATTCAAAAGGTGTATCTATAGGTAAGGAAGAAGATAAAATGGGTATACGTGCATCTACAACATCTGAAATTATATTTGAAGATTGTTTTGTTCCTGAATCTTCGAGATTGGGGCGTGAAGGTATGGGATTTAAAATTGCAATGAAAACACTTGAAAAATCTCGTCCTGTTGTAGGTGCATTATCTGTAGGTATTGCACAAGCATCATTGGAATCTGCAGTTCGTTATGCACATCAGAGAAAACAATTCGGTAGTAAAATATCATCATTTGAAATGGTGCAAGATATGATTGCGGATATGGTTATAAAAACCGAATCGGCAAGAGCATTGGTGCAAAAAGCATGCTGGATGCTTGATAATGATATGCCGTCAAAAGGAATTTTTTCACCTATGGCCAAAGCTTATGCATCTGATGTAGCGATGGAAGTAAGCACAATATCGGTGCAAGTTATGGGTGGAAACGGATATTCAAAAGAAAATTCCAATGAAAAATATATGCGTGATGCAAAAGTTATGCAAATTTATGAAGGAACAAATCAAGTTCAAAAGATAGTAATTGCAAATGGAGTAAGATATTGATATAATACAGAAAAGCAATGATGAAGACGTGATTTGAGTCGGTATTCGCAAAGGGATTCGGCGATAGTGGGACGCCGGAGGAATATTCAAATCTATTCACTTCTGAGTATTTATTTGAAAATAAGTAGAATAAACGGTTGGCTGCGTTACAAGCTTAAGAGTACAAAGTAGGGTGGTACCGCGGATATTATTCGCCCCTTTCAGGGGCGTTTTTTTATTTCTTAAATTTTTTGGGAGGAAAGGGAATGGACAAAAAATTAATCGAAGAGCTGACAACGAAAGCTGAAGAATTATCAAGTAAAACCAAGCAGCTCGGTGAAAATGATTCACATACTTCTGTTAGAGCGGAAATATCCGATGTTCTTTCAAAAATAAAAAAATTATCGGATGAAGAAAAAAATAGTTTAACTGATGTTGCAAATGAATTGCATTCAAATCTTTTGGAGTCTTTAAAGAAAGATTTAAATAAAATGCAAAATGATGCAAAGCTGAAAATAGTAAAATGTATCGGTGAAAAAGAGCTTCAAGAAATAAGAGTTTCTTTTTTAGGTAAAAAGGGTAAACTTACTTCTATACTTCGCAGTATGAAAGATTTAAGAGGGGGAGAACGTCCTGTTATTGGATCAATTGCAAATGAAGTAAGAGAAATGATTGAAAGCTTGGAAAAAAATAAAGTTCAAGAATTGAAACAGCAAAGATTGAAAGCACGAATTGAAAAGGAAACTGTAGATATTACTTTACCTGCAAGGCATCATAAAATAGGTCATATCCATCCGTTGAATAAAGCTATGCGATTAATAATGGATACATTCATTCGTATGGGTTATTCTGTAGAAGAAGGACCTGAAATTGAAAAAGATTACTATAATTTTTATTGTTTGAATTTACCGAAAGATCATCCGGCACGTGATATGCAAGATTCTTTCTATATAACACCGGACATTCTTTTAAGAACACATACATCTCCCGTTCAAGCCAGAACAATGCAAAGTCATGAACCGAACAGTCCGATAAGAATGATTGCGGCAGGCAAAGTGTTCCGTTGGGATAATGATGCAACACATTCACCTGTATTTCATCAAGTAGAAGGGTTGGTAGTTGATAAAGGAATTTCTTTTGCAGACTTAAAAGGAACATTGGAAATATTCCTTAAAAATTTATTCGGTTCAGATACACGAATTCGTTTCCGTGCAAGTTATTTCCCGTTTACAGAACCGAGTGCTGAAGTAGATATTGCATTTTCAACGAAGAATGATGAACCGGATTGGTTGGAAATTCTAGGTTGTGGAATGGTTCATCCAAATGTTTTGAGATTGAATGGTTATGATCCTGAAAAAGTGAGCGGATTTGCATTTGGTATGGGTATAGAACGTATAGCAATGTTGTTATATGGAATTGATGATTTGAGATTGTTCTATGAAAATGATATGAGATTCTTGAAACAATTTTAATAAGGGGGATATATAAATGAACGTTTCTTTAAAATGGCTTGCAACTCTTGTTGATATACAAGGGATGGATGCAGAAGATATGGCTGAGACATTAACTGTAGACGGGATTCCTGTTGAGCATGTAGTATATCCTGCCAAAGGTATAAGTAATGTGAAAACTGGTAAAATATTAGAAATAGAAAAACATCCTGATGCAAATAAATTAGTTGTTTGTCAATTGGATATCGGTGAAAAAGATACTATACAAATAGTAACAGGAGCCTCAAATGTAAAGGTTGGTCAAATTGTTCCCGTTGCTTTGCACGGTGCACATTTACCGGCTAAACATGATGCAAGCAAACCTGGAGGATTGTCAAAAGGTGATATAAAAATAAAAAAATCTAAATTAAGAGGTGTACAATCTGACGGAATGATGTGTTCCGTTGGGGAATTGGGGCTTGACAGCAATTTATTTATAGGAGTGGAATCTGAAGGCATTATGATATTGCCTGAATCTACACCTGTAGGAATAGATTTTACAACTTTGTATGATTTGGATGATGTAATT
>QWBY01001448.1_pt1 | contig 14470 bp, 14 predicted proteins | sample 1972471 | NCBI WGS metagenome assembly QWBY01 (sample SAMN09866722, study PRJNA288562) | Human gut metagenome isolate term6_stool, whole genome shotgun sequencing... | reverse complement strand
AGTAAAAGAATTAAGAGATAAAAGTGGAGCAGGAATGCTTGACTGTAAAAAAGCATTAGAAGCTAGTAATGGCGATATTAATGCTGCAATGGATTATTTAAGAGAAAAAGGAATAGCAAAAGCAGCTAAAAAATCAGATCGTATAGCTGCTGAGGGAATTGCATCAGTTTTAATAAAAGGAAATGATGCTGTAATTCTTGAAATAAATTCTGAAACAGATTTTGTCGCTAAAAATGAAGAATTTAAAACATTAGTTGATACAATATTAGAAACACTTGTTTCTAGTAATGCAAAAACATTAGATGAAGCATTAGAATTAAAAAATGGGAATTCAACTATAAAAGAATTAATTGTAAGTAAAACAGCTACAATTGGAGAAAAATTAAGTCTTAGAAGATTTTCAAAAATAACTAAAAAAGACAATGAATCATTTGGTTCATATATACATATGGGGGGAAGAATCGCAGTATTAACACTTATAGAAGGTGCAAATGAAGAAATTGCTAAAGATGTTGCAATGCATGCAGCAGCAATGAGACCTTTATATTTAAAATCAAGCGAAGTTCCAACTGATGTATTAGAAAAAGAAAAAACAATAATTAGAGAACAATTAATTAATGAAGGTAAACCAGAAGATAAAATAGAAAATATTTTAGTTGGGAAAGTTAGAAAATATTACGAAGAAGTATGCTTAGAAGATCAAATCTATGTAAAAGCAGAAAATAAAGAAACAGTTTCAAAATTCGTTCAAAATAATGGCGGTAAAATCATAAACATGATACGTTATGAAGTTGGAGAAGGTATGGAGAAAAAAGAAGAAAATTTTGCAGAAGAAGTAGCTGCTCAATTAAATAAATAAGTCACTTTGTGACTTTTTATTTTTTTATATTTAAAAATAACATATAAAATGGTAAAATATATATGGTGATTGTTATGCTATACACTTCAATAGAAAATAAAAAAATAAAAGAACTAAAAAAATTAAATACAAAAAAATATAGAGATTTAAATAACTTGTTTATTGTAGAAGGAGAACATTTAGTTTTAGAAGCATATAAAAATGGCGTATTAAAAGAATTAATTTTAGAAGAAAATACTAAACTAAATTTAAATGTTGAAACTAATTATGCAACTTATAATGTTTTAAAATATATAAGTAATTTAGATACACCTAATAAAATAATTGGTATATGTGAAAAATTAAATAAAAATTTAGTAGGCAATAGAGTACTTATACTTGATGATATACAGGACCCTGGTAATCTAGGAACAATAATAAGAAGCGCAGTAGCATTTAATATAGATACAATTGTATTAAGTAAAAATACTGTAGATTTATATAATCCAAAAGTTATAAGAGCAACCCAAGGCATGATTTTTCATATTAATATAATAGAAAAAAATTTAACTGAATTTATATCTAACTTAAAGCAAAATCAGTATAAAATATTTAGTACAAATGTAGTTAATGGAAAAAGTATAAAAAATGTTGAAAAAGGTGAAAAATTTGCTATAATAGTTGGTAACGAAGGAAAAGGGGTAAGTAACGAAGTAAATTCATTATGTGATGAATTTATTTATATTGAAATGAATAACAAGTGCGAGAGTTTAAATGTTGCAGTTGCTACTAGTATAATCTTGTATGAATTAAGTAGGTGAAATCATGGAATACATATATGTTGGTAAAATAGTCAATACTCATGGAATAAAAGGAGAAATAAGAATCCTTTCAGATTTTAAATATAAAAATGAAATTTTTAAAGAAAATTTTAAATTATATATTGGAACACAAAAACAAGAAATGATTATTAAGAATTATAGAAAACATAAAATGTATGACATGGTTTTATTTTATGATATAAATGATATAAATGAGGTATTAAAATATAAAGGACAAAGTGTATATATAAATAAAGATGATATAAAAGTGGATGGATATTTTTTTGAAGATTTAATTAATTTAGAAGTTTACTCAAATGATAAATTAATAGGAAATGTTACAGATATAGTAACATCTAAAGCTCATGAAATTTTGGTTATAGAAAAAAACAAAAAGAAAATTTTAATTCCTAACATAAAACCATTTATAGAAAAGACAGATCTAGAAAATAAGAAAATATACATTAATGAAGTTGGGGGACTTATAGATGAAAATTGATGTTTTAACACTCTTCCCTAAAATGTTTGAAGGCTTTTTATCAGAATCAATAATTAAAAGAGCTTTAACTCAAAATAAAGTTGAAATTAATATTCATAATATTAGAGATTATACATTGGATCCACATAAAAAAGTAGATGATTATGGTTTTGGTGGAGGTGCTGGAATGGTACTTATGCCTCAACCAATATTTGATGCAGTGGATGCATTAAAAACGAATGATTCTTATGTTATTTTAGTAACTCCTCAAGGAAACAAATATAATCAAAAGAAAGCTTATTCTTTAACTTCAAAAAAGCATATTATAATTGTTTGTGGACATTATGAAGGTTTTGATGAAAGAATTAGATCTTTAACTGATGAGGAAATTAGCATAGGTGATTATGTTCTAACTGGTGGTGAGTTACCATCAATGGTAATTATTGATAGTGTGGTAAGATTAATAGATGGTGTTATAGAAAAAGAATCACATGAAAATGATTCATTTAGTAACGGACTTCTTGACTATCCAGTCTATACAAAACCAGTTGATTTTAGAGGAATGAAAGTTCCAGATGTATTATTATCTGGACATCATGAAAATATTAGAAAATGGAGATATGAAAAACAATTAGAAAAAACACATGAAAGAAGACCTGATTTAATAGAAAAGAGTTGAAACATATGAAAAAACAATGTTATATAATATGTAAAGATAAAAAAAATTCAAATGTTACTTTAATTAATTATGAAAAAAATGGTTTTAATATTAAACCTTTAAATAAAATAAATTACCCTGGAATCAAAGTTAATTCTATGATAATTGTGAATCAAAGTTTTATAGAAAAAATTTTGAAAAAAAAGATAAAAAAGAAACTTGATTCATTTTTAAAATTAATGATTGCAGTAGTAGAAGATGAAGATAATGATCCAGGTGATATATCAGAAGCTTTAAATGAAATATCAAGATATAAAAGTATCATAGTAAATAAATATAAAAAATATTTAGATGAAAAATATATAACATTATTATTAAAAAAAATAAATTTTCTTGAAGAAGAATTAAAACAAAAACTAATATATGTTGATGATTTGCAATACGAAGAAGAATTAAAAAGTAAAAAAACAAGATAAACTTTAAAAATACTTGCATATTATTTAATAATATGATAAAATTTTCCATGTGATCCGCTGAGACTATTAAATACTTATGATCGCTGTAATAAAAAAGGAGGCTTATTATGAATTTAGTTGAAAAAATAACTAAAAGTCAAATTAGAACTGATATTCCTGAATTTCGTGTAGGAGATACAGTAAGAGTTGACGTTAAAATTATTGAAGGAAACCGTGAAAGAATTCAAGCATTTGAAGGTTTAGTAATCGCAATTAAAGGTAGCGGAGTTTCTAAAAACTTTATCGTTAGAAAAATATCAGGTGGAGTAGGAGTTGAAAGAACATTCCCTGTTAATTCACCAAAAATTGATTCAGTAACAGTTGTTAGAAAAGGTAAAGTTAGACGTGCTAAAATAGGTGGATACTTAAGAAAATCAGTTAAACAACCAAGAATTAAAGAAAGAAATTAATAAGGCATTGTTGCCTTATTTTTGCTATTAAGGAGGTTTATTATGAAAGTAATAAAGGAATTTATTCCATATTTAGTAATAATTTTAATTGTTGTTCTTATTAGATGCTTTGTAGTAACACCAGTAAGAGTAAGTGGTACATCAATGTATCCTACTTTAAAAAATAATGACATAGTTTTATTAAAAAAATTTGATAAAAATATAGAAAGATTTGATATAGTTGTATTCAATTATAATAATTCCAAACTAATAAAAAGGGTAATAGGTTTACCTGGTGAAACAGTTAAATATGTAAATGGAATTTTATATATTAATAATAAAAAAATTGATGATGTAAAATTAGATGTTTCAACTGATAATTTCTTTTTAGAAGAGTTGGGTTATGATGTTATTCCAGATGATTATTATTTTGTACTTGGTGACAATAGAGGCGTATCGCAAGATAGCAGAATAATAGGACTTATTTCTAAAAAAGATATATGTGGAGTAGGAGTATTTAGATTATTTCCATTAAATAAAATTGGTGTTGTTAAGTAATGGGAGAAATAGGAAGTTTAAAAAATAGATTTAAAGTTTATAGGAAAAATATACTTTTAAATAAAAAAAAGATTAAAGTAAAAATAAAAAATTATAAGAAAAAAAATTACAAAGTAAATAAGATTAAAAAAAATTCAAAAGTCAGAAATTTTTTTCTTATTATAATTGGTTTTATATTTGGATTTTTTGAGTATAAATTTTCTAAAAAAAATATATCAAATAATAAAAGTAATAGTAAAAAGAAGATAGTTAGTAATAACAATTTTAAAAAAAAAGATAATCAAATTAGTTTAAAAAATTCTAAAATTTCAAATAAAGTAAATATATATACAAATGTTTTTGAACAAGAAACCTATAGTTTAAAACCCATTCCTAATTTACGTAATGATAAAAAAAGTGACGTGGATTTAGTTTTTATAAGTAGTAATTTATTATTAAATAAATCACATGATAATAAATTTTCATTAAAAAAACAAAATAAAAATATATTAAATAATTCATTAAAAAAAAGTAATAAAAATAGTGATAAAAAAACAGTAGTAATATTACACAAAAAAGGTATTGGTTTACAAGAAGTAAAACCAAGCAACGAATTGGAAAAAGATAATCAAATAAAAAAACAGGATAATGTTGAACTAGAAAAAGATCATAAATTAAATAAAAATGATAAATTAAATATCGAAAAGTTAAATTCTTTAGAAGAAACAAAATCAACGATGATTGAAAATATTTCTACTTTAAATTCTAATAAAGAGAAAAAAATAGAAAAAAAAGAAGAAGTATTTATTGATTCAAGAGAACTTGAAAAAGGAATTTCAATTATTAAAAAAACTTTAATTGAACAAGAAAAATTTTTTGATAAAGAATATAAAATATTTAATCAAAATTCTGATAATATAAAAAGTAAATTAAAAATAAATTCCTTTGATACATTTATTGATAGAACACTAGAAGTAATATATAATCTATTTCCAGTTGCCCTTTTCAAAAATAAAATGTTAGGAACTTTAGTAAGTAGTATTTTAATTAATAATTCAATAAAAAAAATAAGAAAACAAACAGAGCTTAATAAAAATATAAATGTAATAGTTCCTGAATATTTAAATCAGATAAAAAAACAAGGTCAAATCCTTGAATCTATTTTTGATGTCCAAGAAGATTCTCTAAATAATTTAATATCATTAAAAGTTTCATTTGAAATAAATAATCATATGTATGCTGGAACAGATGAATATAAAAAGGTTTTGGATAAGTTAAATATTGTAGAAAGAAAATTAAAAATTGATTTAGAAAAAACAAAAGATTTAATAAATAAAAAAGATAGTTTGGAAAAAGTTTCAAAACAAAAAATTTATAAATTATCAAAAAATGTTAAGTAAGTATTATTTTAGTCATTAATAATATTTGCTTTTTTTTATTGTTCATAAAATAATAAAGAAAGGAGAAATATATATGGATAAAGAATATTCTTGTAGAATTAAACAGATTTTAGAAGAAGGAAGACGTTGTAAGGAAAGACTTGGCGTTATGGGACCAACAGGTCCGACTGGACCCACTGGACCAGCAACTATAACTATTGGTGAGACGACAACTGGTGCTCCTGGAACTGACGCTACAGTAACTAATACTGGAACAAATCAAAATGCTGTATTAACATTTACAATTCCAGCAGGAGCAACAGGTCCAGCAGGTTTACCAGGTCCAATAGGTCCAACTGGTCCAACAGGAGCAGCTGGTGCAATAGGTCCACAAGGGATACAAGGCCCAACTGCCCGATGTAATAAATCATCTATATATATTTTTAAATGGTAAAGTTCCATATTATTTTAATATCCCTTGAATTTGTTGTTTCATCATAGTTCCCTATGAGAATTTTATCAATAAAATCTTCAACAATTTCAATAGATAGTTCTTCTATATGTCTGTACTTTTTAAAGATATTCTTTTTAGTTTTTACTGTTTCTTTTTTTGCTAGTGTAGATGATATTTCTTTCTTCACTATTTTTTGTCGTTCTTCTAACTTTTCGTTATCATCTTTATACCTATTCATTAATATTAAAAACTCTTTTTCTCTTAGTATCCCATTTGTACGATCTTCATATAGCTTTTGAAAATATGTACTTTTACCTTGTAATTCCTTATTAATACTTTGTAATTCTTTTTCTAATGAATTTAATTTATCTTTGTATAAATCTTGTTCTATTACTTCGTTTTGCATTTCTTTAAGATCATCTTCTTCATAAAATTTCTTTAACATTTCATTCATTTTTTCTAATATGAATTGATGTAATTGATCTTCTCTAATAGAAGCTTTATTATCACAATTAGACCAGTTTGTCTTTTTATCTTTACAACATAAATATCCAGTACCGTCAGATCTACGAGCACCTGTTTTGGTAAATATTTGATTGCAATTAGAGCAATACACTTTATTACATAGTGGGTGTACTGTACCACCTTTGCAACTTCTAGCGGTATTTTCTAATCTTTCTTGAACTGTGTACCATATATCTTTAGCAATGATTGGCTCGTGTGTATTATCTTTTCTAATTCTTGTTTCATCATCATTCCATACCACCGTGTGATTTTTGTAGCTAACTGTTGTTGATTTGAATTGTACCATATTACCTATATAAACTTCATCAGTAAGTAATGTTCTAATAGTAGAACTAGACCACTTAAACTTTTTTCTTATATTATGAATAAAGTCTGATTTTTTTATTTCATCTGTTGCTTTACCACAGATATTTATATAATAATCTTCGTGTTCTCTGTTTTCTTTTAGAGTAATTTCAAACTGATAATTAATAGTGTGAGTACGATCAAGTTCTTTGGTATATGAAATAATCACTTTAGCTGTCTTTGGTATAACATCATTTTCATTTAATAAAATACAATCATCTATATTAAAGTTATTAATATCAATATTATCATTTTCATTATAACATATTTTTGTTCTATTATTAGTGTATTTCTTTAATACAATATCACATTTATTATTAAAGTTTTTCATATCAGTAGTTATGTAATTAAAACTTACTAAATCTTTTAAGATATATTCTTCTTTATTAGTAAAACTTACATCTAACATATAAGTACCAGTTTTCTCAATATATCCATAATTTACATAATCCTTAATTACTGGTATTTTCAATTTACTACCATTAAGTAATTTGTATTCATAAGGACTTAATATTTTATCTTCATTTAATCTTCTTGCGATTTTATCAAGTCCAGTTCCTGATAAATACTCATCATAAATTCTTTTAATAACTAGAGAAGATATAGGATCAATTATTAAATGATTTTTATTTTCTGGATCTTTCATATAACCATAAGTCGCAAAACTTGAAGTAAGTTGACCGTCTTTTCTTTTTGACTTTAATGTTTCACGAATATTTAAAGATGTATCTTCTAAATACCACTCGTCCGTTAATCCTAGAATTTGACTTGTCTTTTTAGTTTCTTTTCTAGCATTATCAATTCTATCAACTACTGTTATAAATCTTACATTCCATTCGTGAAATAAGTTATGAACGTACTTTTCTACAAGTTCCATATCACGAGCAAATCTAGCTTGTGTTTTGCATAAAACAATATCAACATTACCGTTTTTACATTCTTCAATCATTCTGTTAAAATCAAGCCTTGTAGCGTCAGATCCAGACCAATCATCATCATTGTAAACACCAACAACTTTAAAGCCTTGTTCTATAGCATAATCTCTTAACATTATTTCTTGATTCTTAATACTTTGTGATAATTCTTCTTTTGATAGTTTGTTTTTATCTTCATCTGATAATCTTAAATATAACACCGTTCTAAAAGAATGCTTATTGTTCATGATTTATTCCCCGGGCGCCTATTTTCGATTCTCTTAATATACTTAAAATATTTTTTGTTAAAAATGGTTTTTAAATCTTCTTTAGTGGGGTTTTCTATATTAGTGATAAATTCTTCACTATAATTGAATCTTATATAATTAATTTTTTTCCCTTTTTTATTCTTTTTTTCTTCCAAATTAACCCCCCTTAATATAAATAAAAAAACTATAATTAATAGTTCCTAATTTAACTTATGAGATAAAATTAAATTTGATAACTAAATCATAGTTTTAATATTGTTTATACATTATTATCATAATGATAATTTAATTTATTAAATAAGTCATTATATTTTAAAAATAAATCAAAATAATCTTTCTTATGAAATTTTTGATTATTTTTATATCTTTTATCAACTTTATTTTTCAATGTTTCTATATTGTTATTACAATTATCATACATTAAAATTATTTGTACCAGATAGTTTTCGTCATCATCAATAACAATTTCAAGTTTATTAAATAAAGAATCAAAATGTTGGATTGATATTATATGCACTAAAATTAAAGTATGTGAATTGCAAAAACAACATTTACTTGAAAATAAACCCTTATTTTTTCAAAAGATAAAATTAGAAAAACATAATAAGAAAGTGGAAGCTATTGATAATAAAATAATGAAATATTTCAAAGATATAGAGGAAGAACTAGAATATATTGAAAACAAATGCAACATTGTTGTTAATTCTGGAGGCAATCTATAAAAATATACGATTTCATGGTATAATAATTATGGAGCTGATTTTATGTTTAAAATAGCAAAATTAGAAAAAGTTAATAATGAAAAAGTTATTATTAATTTAGCTACACAAGAACAACGTCAATATGAAAATGGCAAAAAAGTATCATTTGAGAAATTTAATACCTTAACTTTTGATGTTTCTGGAGCTGATTATTCATTTGGATTTGATTTAAATTGTAAATTGGAAAAGTTATTAGAAATACCAATGAATGAAACTATAGATTTTAAAGATTATATTTTTGGCGGTGAAACTTGGTTAAATGTTAAAGGATTAAATGGTGTTGAGCCGGAAATGGATATTAAAATAACTAGGTATTTAAAAAATAGATTTATTATCTTTTTAACATTTTATACTGATTATAGTTATGACGAAAATGACTATTCTGGAATGATTGAATTTACATTTAATTTAGATGATTATTTAGGTGGGGATAAAAAAAATGGATAAAGAACAAATTAAAGAAAAAATAAAGAACTTTAAGAGTGATGAAGAAATATTAAATTTTATAAAAGAAAGAATATTATTTTTAGAAACACAATCAACAGAACAAATAATAGGTCAATTTTATACTAATACTTTTAATGATTTTATATCAAGTAAAATTCATTATAAATCCGTTGCTTCATCAAATAGATTAAATTTTCCTAATCTTGTATTCGACGATATTACTCCTTATTTTGAATTAATTAAAGAGTTATCAGAAAGCAAAGATTATCTAAATGAGTTATTTTTATTTACGCCATTAATGATGAATATTTTTAATTATTTATCAAGTAAAGAAAGTAAAGCAAACATTGAAGATACTTTATATGATAGGCATAGACTCTATTGGGATTATATGACAAAAGGTAAAAGTGAAATTTCAATTAAAGAGTTTCATAAACAAAAATGTGGATTTTGTTCTGAAAACGCGGGATTGGCACATAATATATTCAAAATTTTAGGCATTGATTCTCAATTAGTTATAGGAAAAAGAAACGATGAAAATCACGCTTATAACATTGTTTTCCCACGTGGATATGAAAATCAACCGGCAGTGTTGTTTGATCCGTCATATTCAATAGACTTTAAAATGGAAAATGGTAGTAAATATTCAACGGGTTATTTTAAGGTGTTAACTATTGATGAATATAATAATATGTTAGCAGGAAATGGAACACATATTGATATAAGTTCGTCAGTAGCTACTTTAATAAGATATTATCCTAATCAATTAACTGGATTAATCTCAAATTATGAAAATGCAAGTTATTCTATTGGAAATGATAGTCCACTTAAGATAGACTCACAAAAAGGTATAAAAAAATCAGAAAGATAGGAGGTAAATTATGGGTGTAGAATTATATAAGCATAATAAAGTAGCTTATGAAAAAGTTGAAAAAATGTTTGAAAAAGAAAACCGTGTTGCAGTAGTGCATCCTACTGGAAGTGGTAAATCTTTTATATCTTTAAAATGGCTATATGACAATAGAGATAAAAAATGTTTATTTTTAGCCCCAACATTAGCTATTAGAGATCAATTAATAAGGCACATAAAATCAAGCGGATTAGAACTATCTGACTTTAAGAATTTAGAATTTGCAATATATCCAAATTTTGCTTCAATTACAGATGAATTTTTAGAACAACATCATTATGATTGTGTGGTATTGGATGAATTTCATAGATGTGGTGCTACTGAATGGAGTAAAGGAATTAATAAATTACTAAATCATAATCCAAATATTAAAGTTTTGGGTGTATCAGCAACGCCAATTAGATATTTAGATGATAATAGAAATATGGCCGAAGAGTTATTTCACGGAAATATTGCTTCTGAAATTTCTTTGGCAGAAGCTATGGCAAAAGGAATATTACCTGTTCCTACTTATATTCAAGGTATTTATTCTTTTCAAGAAGATTTAGATAAATTTCAATCAAGAATAGATAGATTAACAGATGAAGACGCAAAAAGTAGATTTCAAGATTTATTAAATCAAGCAAAAAAAAGATTAGAAAATGCTGACGGATTGGAAGAAATATTTAAAAAACATATAACTGATCCAAGTGGAAAATATATAGTTTTTTGTAAAGATACAGCACATATGCGTCTTATGATGGAAGAAACAAAAAAATGGTTTAAAGATATTAACCCAAATATAGATATGTATTCTGTTAGTTCCTATCAATCAAATGAAACTAATCAACAAATAATAGACACATTTGAAAAAGCTAATAACGGTAATATTAAATTTTTATTTTCGGTTGAAATGTTAAATGAGGGATTACACGTATCTGATATATCTGGTGTTATAATGTTAAGACCAACATCTTCGCCAATTATTTATATGCAACAATTAGGTAGAGCTTTATCAGTGGGACATAATTCTGAACCTATAGTTTTTGACATAGTAAATAATGTAAAATGCTATGACGCGATTAATGAAATATATGATGAAGTAAAAAAATTAATTAAAAAACCGCACGATATACCAAACGATAATAAAACTCTTGGATCTGATGATGAAGATATAGATCAAAGTGTTTTAGATAGATTTAAAATTTTTGATGAAGCAAAGGAATTTGCAGATATTTTACAAGAAATAAATAATCAATATGATAAATATGTGGCACAAGTAAGAGAAAATCGTCTCAAAGAACAAGAATTTAAAGATTGGTTAAAAACTTTAACAAATGAAGAATTATACAATTTTCATTGTCATAATGAGGAACTTGAAAAAGAAAAGAAAAAGATATATGAAGATTTTAAAAATGGAATTATTAAAATTCCAATAATGAGTAATATCAGTAGTAAATTATCTGGAGTTAGTAATTTAAACTTTGAACGTATTTCTCCAATACAATTTAATGAAGTATCACAACTTATTTTAGACGGAGCATATTTATATGATGATGAAGTAAAACGAGCGTTATGGGAAGTATTTAAGAAAAATATTCCAAACATAACAGAAGAAATATTTGAAGAAAAATATAGATCGCTATTTACTTATTCTAAATTAACACAAGTTATCGAAATTGAAAAATATAAAGCAAGATTATTAGTTGGTAAAACTAACAAGGACATTTATAATATTGTTGTTAATACTGAAGAAATTCAAGAACAACTGAAGAAATTAAATGAAGATTTAGAAAATGGAATAATCAAAATTCCTTCGCCAAGAGGATTAGCAAATACATTAAGAGGAACATTTTTTGCAAATTTATTTCCTACAGAAGATTTTGTTGCAATTACTACCGAGCTAATTAATGGAGCCAATTTATATGATGAAAAAATAAAAAATTTATTTAGACAAGTTAGTATTAAAAATTTAAAAGAAAAATATGATGAAAATAAGTTTGAAGAAAGATACAATGCTCTATTTAGAAGTCAAAATATAATCGGACAGGTGGCATTGGAAAAAGCTAAAGCAGATATTATAAATAACAAATCTAATCAAGAAATTTATGAAATAATTATTAAAAATAAAGACTTATTAGAAATAAAAGAAAAAATTTCAAGTGAATTTATGCAAGGTATATTTAATAGAGCTGTTGTGGGTAATATTAGTAATGCTTTTAGATCGGTAAGTACAATAGATAAACAATATATAAATGCTGTAAATTTTAATGAAATATCACAACTTATTTTAGATGGAGCCAATTTATATGATGATAATGTGAAAGTATTACTTCAAAAAATCTTTATGGATAGTTTTCCGAGACTAACTAAAGAAATGTTTGAAGAAAAATATCAAACTATAATGTTTTCTAAATCATTGATAAATGCAATAGAAACCGAAAAGCATAAAATATCAATAATTAGTACAATGACACCAGAAGAAGTTTATAAACACTTTGCAAGTATTGAAACAATTACATCAGCAAAAGAAAAGATTAAATTAGATTTAGAAAAAGGTATTTTTCCAACAAGAAGATTAGCTGATATTGTTAACAATCTTGCTAATGGCAGTGTCATACAAAAAGAAATAATTAAAGATTCATCTTTTAATGAGATAAGAGATATGTTATTAAGTGGTACTCCATTTTATAGTGATATAATTAAAGATAAGTTAAGAGAAGTTTATAGAAGTAATTATCCAAATATAACAGAAGATAAGTTTGAAGAAAAATATAGAAACTATCTTGTAAACTATAAACTAATTGAATCAATAGAACTTGAAAGGTACAAAACAGAATTAACTGGCAATTTAGGTTATCAAAAATTATATGAAACTGTATCATCTAATATTGATATAGAAGAAGAAAAAAAGAAAATAGATGATATGTTAAGTCGTGGTGAGATTCCAGTATTAATGGCAAGACCTATAAATCAAGCATTTAAATCAGGAATATTTGCAGATATAACAGAGCAAATATTAGACGGTGCTAATTTATATGATGATAATATTCGAGAACAAATGATGAAGATTTTACAAGAAAATGATTTTGCTTCGGCAGATAAAACACCAGAAGAAAAATATATTCAACTATTAAAAAAGGAAAAATTAGTTAGAGTTATTGAGATTGAAAAATATAAAAAATCAAAACTAGATGTAATAACTGATAAGCAACTATATGAAATTGTTAAATCAAATGTTGATATTAGTGAAGAAAAAGCAACACTAGAAACAGAATTAGCAAATGGCATTGTTCCAAAAGTAGTAAAATATAATATTTGTCATTCTCTATCAGTGGTAATAAAATCCAAAAAGATAAAAACAAAAGATTCAGAATTTAGCAATATAGCAGACAGATTATTAAATGGTGCTAACTTATATGATGATGATATTAAACAAGAATACATTCATATATTACAATCAGTTTTATCTATGACTGAAAAGGAAGCATTTGATAGATATAGAACAAAATTATCTAATCCAGTTGTAATTAAAAGTATTGAATTAGAAAAAGCGAAAGTTTCAATGAATATTGCAAATAAAAATTCAGTAGGAAGAAAGTAAGGAGGACTAAATGAAAATAAACTTTGAAAACAATTATTATACTTTAAAAGTTTCTTGGTATAAAAATGATAAAAGAATTTGTGTTTATCTTGAAAATGCTGAAGAAACATTAAATATTACAAATAATGATTCATCTATAAATATAAAAGAAAATAACCTTGCTTTTTTAGATAGTTTTGTCATAGAATCTGGATTAATAGAAACATTAAAAGAAAAAAAGATAATAAACAATGTTTATAGATATGAATTTTTTGATGTATGTGAATTAAATTTTGATACATTGATTAGTTTTGATCCTACTGGTATGAAAGAGTTTTTATCAATTAAAAAAGAAATATAGTCAAAAATATGGTATAATAATAAATGATAGGAGGTATTGTTTATGTATGAATCAGAATTGGTTGATGTTTTAGTTGGCATTAGTGAAGGCAATTATATAGTAGAACAAAAACAAGTTCAAAAAGGCAGTAAGCAAGCCGAAGAAGCTAAACAAGTTATGGCAGTATTAGCTTATAGAGGAATGAAAGAAGGAAGCGCTATTTATAGAAAAGTGGGAAAAAGTTTTATGCAATTACACCCTGAAGTTGATTATCCAATGATATTAGAATTAGTAAAAACTTTTCAAGCTGAAGAAAGTCATTCCAGAT
>QWBY01001447.1_pt1 | contig 14472 bp, 14 predicted proteins | sample 1972471 | NCBI WGS metagenome assembly QWBY01 (sample SAMN09866722, study PRJNA288562) | Human gut metagenome isolate term6_stool, whole genome shotgun sequencing... | reverse complement strand
GGCTGCGGTAATAAAAGGCATAAGGGAGTTCAGAAACTTAAATAAAATTGACACCATTGTATCTTTAATAACTCCTATAGCGTACATGCTTCTATCTATACCATTGGTTTATATTTTGGAGCTATACTCGAAGTATGAAATTATTTTTATTAGAATAAATCTTGGGAATAATTTGTCTAAGAAAAATTACAGAAAAAGAAAATTGCGAGTTTTTAAAGCTTGTGGACTTTCAATTAACAAAACAATGATATTTCAAAAGGAAATACTGCCAAAAATGTATATGAATCTTACGGATAATGAGTTTAAAAAATTATTGATTGATTTTAGTAATTATTAAAAATATTTTTATTAATTGTCTACGCACTATTTATATTTTATGAAATATAATGTGACTTATGATATAATATAGTAAAGTAGTTTTAGACGAATATTATTTTTAATTAAGTAGAGGTGATTTTTGTGGCTAAGGGTATTATTTATGTAATGACAACTGTTGTGCCAGGTTTGATTAAGCTGGGCAAGACTGGATCTGATAATTTTGAGTCTCGTATGTATCATTTGGAAAGAAATGGTTACTCGAATGTGGCTGGCTTGCAGCGTAAGTTTGCCATAGAGGTGGATGATTATGATGAGAAAGAAAAGTTACTTGATGATATTTTTAGCAAGAGTCGGGTGCCAAACACAGAATTATTTGCCCTAGATATTGACTTGGTTATCAAATTGCTTTCATCATTTGAGGGGAAGAAAATATATCCCAAAGACAAGACCAAGGAAGAAATCTTTGATCAGGCTGAAAATGAATTGAAAATTAAAGCTGATTCCGACAATATCCCTGATGGTACTTATTATTTAGAAAGAAATTTAAAAGGCTTTGGAAAGGTGACTGGAAAAGCTGAAGTTGAAGACGGGATTTTTAAAGTTTTAAAGGGCAGTATATGTGGACCGACTAAGGATGGTTTTGTTCCCGAAATTCGCAAGAACGTAAATATTCAAAATAATATTTTGATGGAAGATATAGTTTGCAGCTCTCCTTCGGCTGCAGGCTGGGTAGTCATAGGCAGGTCCAATAAAGGTTGGTCTGAATGGAAGGATAAAAAGGGCAAGAAGATTGACTCTTTTAGGGTAAAATAAGAACTAGACAAAATAGGAAATTTCTAACACTCTTGTAAATGCATGCCCACTTTTGTGGGCTTTTTGTTTGAAAAATGTATCATTTAATACAAAAAACTTGACTATTAAAATTTTGAGGTGTATAATTGTATTAAGAAGAGGTAAGTTTATGCGTAATGACTACAATCGTGATTATACAATAGATGAGATTAGGGAGATTCTTTCTATTATTAAGACCTGCGTAAGTAATGGTAATTATACAGTTTCACTTAATGAAAATAGGCTTGAGAATATTGATTTTATCAATACATACAATTTGACTCCTGCTGAGCGCAAGAGGATTCTTTTGAGTCTTGAGGTGGAGGATTTTTGCTATTCACTTAATAATCTAAAGTCTGGCTTTGAAGATGAGATCTAATATATTTTTGCACCTATTGTTACATTATTTGAAGCAGATGGCGCAGAATCCTTAGTTTCTATGTATATTAAGTTTAATATCATTGACAGTAGTAGGGGGGATTTTATTGTAGTTGTGTCTTTTCACGGGCTCAACTATCCGGTTGATTACGTTTTTAAATAAGGAGGCAATATTATGGCAAAAAATAAATTTTTCTGCGATGGATGCAGGGATTTTGTGGACTATAAAATTATAAATGAGGATATGAATCAAAATCTAAAGGGTAAGGATTATTTTTTTAGTGGTAAGAGGGCTTTTTGCCAGTCTTGTGGCAATGAACTTTACCCTGATGAGGTCTCTGAATATAATCTAAAGGCTTTGTATGATGTTTATAGGAAGGAAAATTCAATTATTTCTCATGAGGATATTGAAAATCTTCCTGAGATGTACGATATAGGCAAGAGGCCTTTGTCGACCTTGCTTGATTTGGGTGAACAAACTCTGACTCGTTATATAGACGGTGATCTGCCTACAAAGCAGTATTCAGATTACTTGCAAAGGGTTCATGATGAGCCAGTGTATTATAATGAGATTTTAGAAAAAAACAAGGATAAGATTTCTGATGTCACATATAGAAAGTCAAAGGCTGCGGTTGAGGAGATTTTAAACTCAAAATCCATAGAAAAGACCAAGATTAAATTGGTTTGTGATTATTTGATTAACGCTATTGGAGATATAACTCCTTTGGCTTTACAAAAGTGCTTGTACTATTTCCAAGGTTTTTACATGGCCTTTAATGGTCGCCCTGTTTTTAATGAGGACTGCGAGGCATGGGTACACGGGCCTGTTTATAGGGAAACTTACAATGATTACAAGGATTATAGCTTTAATCCAATTGAAGCAAGGGGAAATTTTGATCGATCAGGTTTTACCCAGCAGGAGTTTGACATATTGGACAGTGTAATCAATTATGCCTCATGCTACAGCGGCAAGGTTTTGGAAGAAATCACACACATGGAAGAGCCTTGGCGCAAAGCTAGAAAAGACTTGCCGGCTTTTGCACCTTCTAATGAGATTATTGTAAAAGAAGATATTTGTGATTACTTTACCAAGGTTAAGGATAGGTATGGAATGATAAACCCTTCTGACATGGGGGATTATTTTAAGGATATGTTCATAAAGCAGTCTATCAAAAATAATTCTTTGCCTATGGGACTGAATCTCAACGCTATAGATAAGGTATCTGACAATATTATGGATAATTATGATTCGGCTTTTAAGTAATTAGTCAAATAAAAATGCTAAACAGTTGAACTCAAAATGCCAATAACACATTGACTTTTCTCTATATGTACGTTAAAATAAAATTAACAAAAGATGGAATACTAATATTTTTGCAGAATATATAAAATTATTTAAATGTGCCAATGTATAAGAAGATAAATTATGTACAAAAGTAAATCAGAAGAATTCATCTCTTTTAAAAGCTTTTCGATATGTTTATGGCTACTCGTACTCTTGTAATAATCCCTGTAAGTTATCTATTTAATGGATTAAGAAATATACTGATTTAATATTGTGGAGGTAGTATTTTGGAAAAGAAAAAATTATATGTATTAACAGGATTTTTAGGCTCAGGAAAAACAACATTATTATTAAAGATCTTAGAACAATTGGAAGATAAAAAGGTTGGAATCATTCAGAACGAATTTGGTAAACTAAGTGTTGATGGAGAATTAATAAATAAAAATGGTATTCATATGACCGAGATAAGCAGGGGTTCAATATTTTGCTCATGTTTAAAACTCTCTTTTGTGCAAGCTCTTGCAGAAATGTCAAAAATGGATCTAAATTATGTTTTTGTTGAAAGTTCAGGACTTGCGGATCCTTCAAATATTGAAGAAATTTTAGAATCGGTAAAGGAGCTGTCCGGTGATGTTTATGAGTTTAAAGCTGCCATTTGTCTTATTGATGCAGTTAACTTCTTGGATCAACTGGCAGATGAAGAAACTGTGGATCGCCAATTAGCCCATTGTCATATGGCTATTATAAGCAAAGTTGACTTGGTGGATGAGAAACATTTATACAGTGTAAAAGATGCAATCAGGAAAGTAAATCCAAATTGCAAAATAGTTAAAGCAGTTAAGGGAGATGTGGACCTAGGCTTTCTTGATGAAGACTTAATGGCATTAAAATGGGCAGAAAATGAAGATTCCTTAAATACTGTAGATAATAAACCGAAGACCATAATGCTTGAAAGCGATGCCATTATAAGCAAAAAAGAGCTTAATGACTTTTTACAAGCAGTACTTCTGGACTGTTATCGCATAAAAGGATTTGTCCACTTGGAAGAAGGATGGACACAGGTTGATGTTGTGGAAAAATTAATTGATTTCAAACCATATACTGAAAGAGAAATATCTCAACTGGTGTTTTTATCTAAAATTGGTCCGAGAGTTATAAGAACAATTGATACTAATTGGAAAGAAATAGTTAAGAAAGAAATGAAATTAAGAAACTAGGTGATAAAATGAATGTTAAAGTTATTGGAGAAGGTTGCCCAAAATGCACAAAACTTTATGAAAATGTACTAGAGGCTCTGGAAGAACTTGGTATTGAAGCTGAAGTTGAAAAAGTTCAAAGCCTATTAGATATTGTTAAACTAGGTGTTACGACTTCTCCGGCAGTAATGGTTGACGATAAGTTAGTGGTGAGCGGAAGAGTTTCGGGCGTAAATAAATTAAAGAAAATTTTTGAAGAATATAAGTAAAAATTATTTTTTTAGCAATTTAAATAATTTCTTGTATTCTTGTTTGCCTTTTGTTGTAGAATAAATGTGGTGGCTTTTATTTTTTGATTATTGTCACCGAAGAAGAATTTTTGAGGGGAGTTTATTATGGATAATATTAAAAAAGTTTTAGAGGTTTTGGGCAGCGTTGATGTTTTTTACTTGGCTACAAGTGTTGACGGCAAGCCAAATGTTAGGCCTTTTGATGTGCATACAGAATTTGAAGGGAAGATTTATTTAGTGACCAAGAAGCACAAGAATGTTTACTCTGAGCTCAAGGCCAATCCTTATGTGGCTATTGCAAGGGCTACTGGTCAGGGCTATTTTAGGATTTACGGTGAGCTCATTGAGGACGACCGCCGCGAAGCCCGCGCTAAACTTGTAGACGACAATGTGGAACTTTGCAAGGGCAAGTACGCTGCAGATGATGAGGACACAGCTGTTTTCTATTTTAAAGACGCGACTTTAAATCTGATGGAACACGGCAAAGACCCGATTGTGATTGAGTTTTAAATGAAATTTAAAAATATTATTTTTGATGTGGACGGGACTCTTTTGGATTCCCGTTCGCAGACTATAGAGGCTTTTGACCGCCTGGCCATGGATAAAATTGGTCGCCATTTGGAGGGGGAGGAGAGAGACTTTGCCTTTCACAATCCTTCGTTGGAGACTTTGAAGGCCTTAGGGCTAGAAACCAATGAGGAAAATATGGCCGAGCTTTACAGGCACTTCCACGATTTGTCTGGTAGTTTGAAATTTTTTCCTGGCATGAAGGAGGTCTTGGACCAAATAAAAACTAAAGTTAATTTTATGGGGATGGCGTCCAACCGCGACATCGACGAGTGCGAGTACGCCCTGGCCCACAATGGTCTGGACCAGTACTTTGACGACTACGCCTGCAGGGACCATGTGGCTAATCCCAAACCCTCTGGCGACATGCTGGTCTGGTATATGAAAAAGCACGGACTAAATCCTGCAGAGACCATTTATATTGGCAATGCAGTGACCGATCACCAATCAGCCTTAGACGCTGGCATTGCATACGGAATTGCGGAGTGGGGGACAACAGAATATCTACAGGAAAAGGCGATTTCATTTAAAGAGCCAAAAGATATTCTCAAAATTTGCGGTTAAAATCGCGATATTCTCGTGAAATTTAATCGGTTTGTCTACCATAAAGGTAGACGCTACATGACCGATTAAATTTTTCACGTCGAATCTCATCGAAATTACGAAGCCCTAGCCCAAGAGGTCAATTTCCCGTAGCGGCGATCCTGAAATGGTCGCCAAGAAATTGACCGATTGGTGAATCTTACGGCCAAAGCAAATTAAGATTGATACAAAAGTAAAACGATTTTCAGAACGTTGTAGCAGAAAAAGTCTTGCCCCAAAAGTTTCACGCAACCTCTTGTCCAAGAAAACAAAATTTCTGTAGCGTCCGATTGCAGCCACGCCCAAGAATCGAACGCGAAAGCGTGAAGATGATTGGCAAGCGTTGACTCACGCAACCTCTTGTTCAATCGTTAGACCGAAGGGAAGAACGATTGAGGACAAGAGTCTGAGGAGAATTTCGGACAAAAAATTTTGTTTGATTGGTAACAAGAGTCTTAAGGAGAATGTGGACCGAAAAGTTTTGCCCTAAAAGTTATACATTATAAATTAAATATGTGCTCATTTGTTGTTTGTTCTTTGAGAAATTTTGTGCTATAATCTCCCTGTAAACAATTTAATGTGTGAGCAAAAGGGAAGTTGGTTTAAGCCACACGGTCTTCGCCACTGTAAAAGCCGAGGGTGCATCTCACTTGACGGGAAGGGATGTATTTGTTCGAGGCAAAGAGTCAGGATACCTTTCACATGTAATTTCTTTACGAAAGATAGAGAAGTTTATTTTAACTTCCTCTATAATTTTAAGGAGGATTTTTTTATGACAAATTTGAGAAGAATTTTCGCACTCTTGCTTGCTCTTGCCCTTGTTTTTTCATTTGCAGCTTGCAGCAAGGTTGACGAAAAAAAGGTTGAAGAGCCTAAGCAAGAAGAAAAGGTAGAAAAGCAAGAAGAAAAAGCTGAAGAAAAGCAAGACGAAAAGGCCGAAGAAAAGACTGAGGCCAAAGACGATTACTACCCAGTAACTGTTGAGACTTACAGTGCTGATGGAGAAAAAATCGAACTTACTTTTGACAAGGCACCTGAAAAGGTCTTGTGTGTTTACCAATCTGCAATTGAAAATATGCTTGCCCTTGGCCTTGGCGATAGGGTTATTGCAAACGCAATGCTAGACGTACCTGTAAAGGATGAGTGGAAGGACCAATTTGATAAGGTTCAGTATTTTGAAAAAGCCCCGTCAAAGGAGGCCGTTCTTGATATGGCTCCTGATATGATTATTTCATGGTCCAGTTATTTCCGTGATAAAACTCTTGGCGATGTTAAGTTTTGGCATGACAGGGGTGTTAAGACCTATATCAATTTAAACAGTGGCATCATGAAGCCAGACAAATTGGAATATGAATATCAAGACATCAGAACCCTTGGCAAGATTTTTAACAAAAACGAAGAAGCAGAGGCTTTGATTGCTGAAATGGAAAAGAAGATTGCTGAAGGTCAAAAACTTTCAGAGTCCAGAGAGCCAGTTACTGCTGTTATTTTAGAAATTGAAGGCGACAACCAATTCAGAAATTACGGTGAGGATTCAATCGGAGGAAACATTGCAAGCTTGGCTGGAGCTAAATTGGTTTTTGACAAGAATGGTAAGTTTGGCCTGGAAGAATTGATCGAACACAATCCAGAAGTTATTTTTACAGTTTACTTTGGAGATGAAAAGCTTAGGGATGGCGAAAAAGAAAAGATTTTAAATAACCCACAATTGCAATCCTTGGACGCTGTAAAAAATGGCCGCGTTTATCCAATTATGCTTAGTGAAGTATACTCATCTGGCGTTAGAACAGCCGATGGTATCGACACTATCGTAAACGGACTTTATAATGAAAGATAAAAAATTTAGATGGCTAATGCTAATATTACTTGTAGTATTAGCCATTTCTATTATCTTGGGCGTAAATATTGGCTATGCCAAAATCAATTTTAACCATGTTTTAAAAATTATCTTGTCCAAGATCGGTTTTGGCGTTGATGTTAGTGGGATTCGCCCACAAGATTTTGACATCATTTACCTTATCCGACTGCCCAGACTTATCCTTGCCCTTGTTGTCGGTATGAGCCTTGGCGTGTCGGGTCTTGTAATGCAGGCTGTAGTTAAAAACCCTCTTGCAGACCCCTATGTGCTCGGCATAAGTTCGGGCGCAACTTTTGGAGCAACCCTGGGCATTACCCTTGGCATAAATAGGATTTTCGGATCAAATGCCATTGGTGTATGTGCCTTTATTGGAGCATTTGCCATTGCAATTATGGTTGTAGTTTTGTCCAACATCGGCTCGCAATCGTCGACATCCAAACTCCTGCTTTCGGGTATTGCCCTTTCAACTGCCATGAACACCCTGTCCTCAGTTTTAATATTTTTATCATCAAATCGTGAGGCCTCGCGTGAACTAACTTTTTGGCTCATGGGATCTTTGGCAGGGGCCAAGTGGGAAAACCTCACAAGGATTGCCCCCATCATTTTCCTCTGTACGCTTGTATTTTTCACCCAGCACAGGAATTTGGACCTGGCACTTTTGGGCGACGACATCGCCATCACCATGGGTGTTAACCTAAACAAGCTAAGGCACATCTACCTACTTATCATAAGTATAATGATTGGTTTTGTAGTCTATGTAAGCGGGATTATAGGCTTTATTGGCCTCATCATCCCCCACGTAGCCAGATTTATTGTGGGCAATAGCCATAAAAAGCTGGTGTTTTTGTCTGCAATCTTGGGTTCCATCCTTTTAATCTGGGCGGACATAGCTTCGCGCGTCCTCATTCCATCCACAGAGTTGCCCACAGGAGTTGTTGTAGCTCTCATAGGCGCACCGTTATTTATATATTTAATTATCACAAAATCTTTTAGGAGGAATTAATGATTATTACAGAGAATCTTTCTTATAGAATTAATGGCAAAACCCTTATAAAAGATATAAATTTGAAAATTGAAGATAAAAAGTTTGTCGCAATTATCGGGCCAAACGGGTCGGGCAAGTCGACAATCCTACGGTGTATTTACAGGGCCAACAAAAATTATACGGGAAATATTATTATTGATGGCAAAAACTTGCAGGACATAAAGGTAAGAGATAGTGCAAAAAAGCTCGCCGTCATGAGTCAGATAAACGATATGAATTTCGATTTTACGGTTTATGAAATGGTAATGCTTGGTCGCAGCCCCCACAAAAAATTTATGGAGAGGGACAACAAGCACGACAAGGAAATTGTCCAAGCAGCCATTAACATGGTTGGCATGGAGGGCAAGGAAGACAGGTTCTTGTCCAGCTTATCTGGTGGGGAGCGCCAAAGAGTCCAACTTGCACGCGCCTTTTGCCAGGAGAGTGAAATTTTAATTTTGGACGAACCCACAAATCATTTGGATATTAAATACCAGCTGGAGCTTTTGAAACTCGTAAGAGACTCGAAAAAAACTGCAGTCGCCGCCCTCCACGATATAAATTTGTCACTCATGTTTTGCGATTACCTTTATTGTTTAAAAAACTCCCAGCTCATCGCCCAAGGCACGCCTGAGGAAATAATTACCGACGAGATGATCTACAAGCTCTATGGAGTAAAATCGCAAGTCACAACAACAGATGACGGAATAAAAAATATTATATGGAAGATATAACACGCTTCAGAGCGTGTTTTTATTTGTGCTTAATTTAAATTGATTAGGAAAGGCACTTAAGATATGCTGATATTAATCCGCACTAGATAATGTTTTGCTCATTTGACTGGACTTATTTTTTTTTTTTTTGATATAATTGTGATATAATAAAGCATAATAAATAAAAAATATTTAGGAGGCTTTATGATTTTAGCATCATCTTCGCCCAGGCGAAAGGAAATTCTTGAAATGTTTGCCATTAATTTTGTGACAATGGCGCCGGACATTGACGAGGATATTATTAGAAATAAATATGATTTGGCGGACAAAAATGAACGTGAAGAGTGCTTGAAGGCTTTGGCTTTGGCAAAGGCCAAGGCTATTCAAGAAAAAGTTGGCGACGAAGAGATTATTTTGGCGGCCGACACTATGGTCTTTGCAGATAAGCCGCTGGGCAAGCCCAAGGATGATGAGGATGCTCTTGAAATGCTAAAATCTCTAGCAGGTAAAAGCCATGAAGTCTTAACGGGTTTTGCTATTATAGGTAAATATGATATAATTAACAAAACGGTTACATCCACAGTTCGTTTTATCCCCATGGATGATAATTATCTGGCCTTTGCCAAAGCCTATGTGAGGGATGGTTATTCCACAGGCAAGGCGGGGGCGTACGGGATACAGGATAGGGGGGCGTATTTTATCCAAGAGATAAGCGGAGATTATTACAACATTATGGGTTTGCCAATAGCCGCAATACGAATAATTTCGTGTTAAATTTGCGATAAAGGCTTGTTTCGAATTGTTTGCTCATTGCGGAGTACCATCTGTACACCTCATTCGCAAAAATTCTGTACTGCGCCTTTCTCATCAAATTTTCCTACGAAATTATGAGAATAACAAAAGCATTGTGGCCGTTAGATTTAATTATTAAATTTTACTTTGCAAATCATGAGAGAAAAATATTGAGAAGATAAAATTATTTTAAATTATGAGAAAGGCAAAAATTTTGTGGCCGTTGAAGATAAATTTTTAATATCTGAATGTTATTAACATAATAAATATTAATAAGAACGGAGGTAGCGGCCGTGGTTTATCCCGGCCATCTCGGACACGGGGTTCGATGCCCCGTGATCGAGGATGTAGGCTACGGATATTTATGTAGCCATGTACCGTCTGGTTTATCCCAGACACCTCGTACGAGCGGGCTCGATGCCGCGAGGACGAGATTAAATTTGCAACATTTCTGCCATACATATGGCGTATTAAAAATAAAACAAAAGGAGAGGGATTATGAAAGAGAAAGATGAAAAGGTTAAGGGGGCTAGTTTAAAGGGTTATGGCCTGATTTTTAAAACTGCTCCTCTGGCAGTGATTTTTCACGTTGTTTTTACAATTCTTAGGGGTCTTAGCCCAACTGCCATTGCAATTTTTATGGGTCTTACAGTTGATGCTGTTATTGACCAAGTTGGAAAGATGGATGATCTGTCTTTAGTATTTAAGTATGCGGGAATTTTGTGTGCCCTTATGGCTTATCAGATGATTTCCAAACCGCTTTTGGAATGGCTATCATCTGTTATTAACGTTAAGCTTGAGGGTGTTTTGAATGAGATGATTATCGATAAGCATACAAAGTTAAAGTATTGGCGGCTTGAGGATAATGAATCTTTGGATCTTATAAAGCAGGTTGATAAGGATACTTTGTCACAATTTTCAAATGTGATTATGACTTACCAGCAGATGTTTATTGTAGGTTTTACAGTTGTGTCGGCTATGATTACCATTACTAGGTATGTTTGGTGGATTGTGCCGGTTACTTTGGTAATTGTTATGCCGCTTTTGTGGCTGGCCAAGAAGGGTGCTAAGAAGACTTATGAGGAAGACAAGTCTTTGAATGACAAAAAGAGGTATGTCGATAGTCTTGATGAGGTGCTCTTGAGCAAGGAGGCCGCAAAAGAGCGTTACTTATTTGACTATTCCGACCATTACAACGAAAAAGACCTAGATAAGTTTATGCAAATTCACGATGCTCAGTTTAAGGTTATGCGTGACTGGTTTATTAGAAGCAAGGCTGGGTCAGTTGTTTTTTCTTTTATTGTGCTTTCAGTAGCTATTATTCTTTTACAACCTTTAAGGGCTGGCCTTATTAGTTTTGGTATTTATTCATCCTTGATCGGTCTTATTACTGCCCTTGTTCAAAGCGTTGGCTGGACTGTGCCCCAGGTTATGGATGGATTTACAACCGCTAAATTATTTTTCAATGACTTCTTTAAATTTATGTCCTTTGACGAGGAAGAGAATGCTCTCGTTAGACCAAATGAAGTTCCTGATTTTGAATCTATAGAATTTAAGGACGTTCATTTTACTTATCCGGGTACAGATCGTGAAATCCTAAAGGGTATGAGTTTTAGATTTGATAAGGGCCGTCACTATTCATTGGTAGGTGCTAATGGTAGCGGTAAATCTACAGTTATAAAGCTGATGCTTGGTCTTTATGATAATTATGATGGGGAAATTTTGATAAATGGAGTAGACGCTCGTACAATTCCTCTTGCCAAGAGGAGGGCGTATTTCTCTGCAATCTTCCAAGATTACACGATTTTTGGAACAAGCATTAGAAACAATATTGCTATGGGATATGAGAATCGGGAAGCAAAAGTCGATGAAACCATTGACGATTTGGATTTGAGGGATATGGTTGACAAGTTGCCGGACGGCATCGAAACTGAAATTGGCAAGCTGGACCAAGAGGGAGCAGATTTATCTGGCGGTCAAAGACAGAGAATAGCCTTAGCTCGTGCGGTTGTATCCGATTCTCCAGTTATAGTTCTTGACGAGCCAACTGCCGCTATGGACCCAACAACTGAATCCAAGCTTTACCATAAAATGGGCAAGCTAACCAGTGGCCGCACAACCGTCTTTATTTCACACAGGTTGGGGTCCACTTCGCTTAGCGACGAAATATTTTTGTTTAAAGATGGCAAGGTTTATGAGCACGGCACACATGGAGAAATGATGGCTTTGGAGGGAGATTATTTTGAAATGTATAACTCACAAAAGGAATGGTATTTATAATGAAGGGTCTAAAGAAATTTTTTAAAACATTTAAAGATGTTACACCAATCGCATTAAAACCTATGTTAAAGAAAAACTCCAAAGACTTTTGGATGACTTTAATATCATCTTTTTTACAATCGACATTTTTGGGATTAAATATAATTGTTCAGGCAAAATTTTTCCAATATGTAAATGAGTATATAAATGGCGGGCCAGTCCAAACTGTTGCCCTGTGGATGGGAATATTCTTCTCATTTATAATATTTCAACAAATTATAAATGCAGTTGTAAATTTCTACATTAACAAGTTTATCCAATCTGGCTACAAGGTCATAGAAAACAATATGATGAGGAAGATAAAAACTTTAAAGCCCCTCTATTTTGAAGACCCAGACAATCTCTTGAAGCTTTCAAGGGCAAGGGCAGGGGCTCAAGACGTCATCCTTTTCTTGGTCCTTTTGATAATGAGCATAGCTGGATACCTACCACTTTTTATCATTCCAACAGTCTACATGGCAGGCAAAAATGCAAGTTTGGCCTTAATCTTTCCACTGCTCTTGCTACCAGCGATTTTGGCTTATTTTGTCAAGGTAAAAATATTTGTGAAAATGCGCAAAGAAGAAACCCAAATAACCAGAGTTCGTGATGAGTACAGAAAATACATTGTGGGGCCAGCTGCCAAAGAAATGCGTATGGGAGGTTTTTATAATTTCTTGTACGGAAAGTACAAAACTGGATGGGAAGCCGTAAAAAGCTTAAAGCTAAAGGCAAATTTAAAAATATTTATAATAGAAACCCTCCTGCAACTAGTATCTGCAAGTGCATATGTCGGAGTAATTTATCTGATAGTTCGAGCCACCCTCTTGGGTGATGCGGATGCGGGATTTTTAGCAGCCACAATTGGGTCAATGGAATTTATGTTTAAAATGATTGAAGAATTTTTGACCAATTTCTTCCAACCAATAGCGGAGAGATATAGCGGTATAGAATTTTACTTGCAGTTAATGAATGAACCAGACCAGGAAATTGGAAAAAATCTTACAGATATAGAAAAAATATCTGTAAGAAATCTGTCATTTAAATATCCAAAAGCTGAAGACTATGCAGTAAAAGATGTTAACCTAGACCTAGAGAAAAATAAATTACTCGCAATAGTTGGGGAAAACGGGTCAGGCAAGTCGACCCTCTTAAAATTAATCCTTGGCCTATATGATAGCGGGGAAGGGAGTATAAAATTCTACGATAAAATGAATCAGGAAATTATAGGACCCAACCTTAGGGAAAAAGCAAGCGCCATCTTCCAAGACTATTATAAATACAAAATGCAACTGGATGAAAACATAGAAATCTCAGACCTAAATAAAAATGAATCCTACAAGGGAGCTCTAGAAAAAGCTGGCCTATCAGAAGATATGGCAATCTTTCCTCAAGGAGGATCTACAGTTTTGGCCCGGGACTTCCACGGCGTCGATCTCTCTGGTGGCCAATGGCAAAGGGTGGCAATCGCTCGTGGCGTCTACCGCGACCGCGACATAATCGCCTTCGACGAACCAACAGCAGCCATAGACCCGCTGGAAGAATCTGCACTCTATAATAAACTCCGCGAAATCTCTGAAGGCAAAATTGGTTTACTAATAACTCACAGAATTGGATCCGCCAGAATTGCCGACGAAATCATCGTCATGAATGGGGGCAGAGTCAGTGAGAGGGGAACGCATGAGGAGTTGATGGAGAGAAAGGGCGAATACTTCTCAATGGTCGAAGCACAGGCCAAATGGTACACTTCAGAATAATTTGTTGCAAAATTTGCGGTTAATTTCGCGATAAAGGCTTGTTTCGAATTGTTTGCTCGTTGCGGAGTACCATTTGTACACCTCACTCGCAAAAATTCTGCACTGCGCCTTTCTCATCGAAATTTCCTCGCAAATTTAGAGAGATGTAAAAGTAGAGAGATAATTTTAATGCTACAAAAATCCATCAATTTTATCTAACAAATTTTGTATAGAGAAGATAATTTGTTTTTCCTCGCAAATTTAGAGAGGGAGAAAAGTTGAGAGAAGATAAGTTTTCCCTACGAATGTTTTTGTAGCCATGTAGCGTCTGGTTTATCCCAGACATCTCGAACGCGGAGACTCGATGTCCCGCGATCGAGGTTTATCTCACGCAACTTGTTGCCCAAGAAAATAAATTTTTTGCCCACGTTGATGAGAAAAGTCTCGCCTCAAAAGCCAAAAATCCATCAATTTTATCTAGCAAATTTTGTATAGAGATGACAAGAAAGCAATCATTAAATTTTGATTGCTTTTTTTGATGGGAAAGTTTTGCTAATTAATATTTACATCTATTTAGGATGAGTATATAGATTTTTTTTGTAAA
>QWBY01005266.1_pt1 | contig 14473 bp, 18 predicted proteins | sample 1972471 | NCBI WGS metagenome assembly QWBY01 (sample SAMN09866722, study PRJNA288562) | Human gut metagenome isolate term6_stool, whole genome shotgun sequencing... | reverse complement strand
GGCTATCGGACTTCCCAGCGTCCGTCCCTCGTCAGTCAAGCCTGAGAGCCAGACCACTTCGTCTGGCTCTCGGCGTTTTGTCGTAGATCGTGAGTAGCCTGGACGACGCAGGTTGACAAAGAGCTGCACAGCCTCTCGATCTATCAGGAAGCCCGCAGGCATACCATCGAGGATTCCCCCCATGGCAGCTCCATGCGACTCTCCAAAGGTGGTCAGTCGCAGATGCCGTCCGAAGCTATTCATAGAGATTGCTTAGTGGCAACCGCTGCAGCAAGAGCAGCCACCCTCGTGGTCGTCGCCGTCGCAGCAACCGCCCGCATGTCCAGAGAATTGTGCCGTCAGTCTCTGACGATCCTCCTCGGTAGCAGGACGTGCCTCTAGAACAGAGCCGATGAAGTGTAGCGTCTGACCAGCCAGCGGATGGTTAAAGTCCATCGTCACCGTATCGTCCGTGATCTTCTCGACGATGCCAACCAGCTGATTGCCTTGGTTGTCGAGCATAGGGACTGCGTTGCCCTCGAAAACAACATCAGAGTGAAACTCGCCCTCTTCGTTTTTGAAGAGATCCTTCTCTAGCTCCAGTATGTAAGCGTCAGAGACCTCACCATACGCCTCCTCGGGCTTGAGGGTAAAGTCAAACTTGTCGCCAGCCTCTAGCCCCATCAGTTGCTTCTCAAAAGCCTCTAGTAGAAATCCAGCCCCGATGATCAGAGCTAAGGGAGCCTCAGGAGTAGCTTTCTCGACGATGTCTTCCTTTCCTTCACCCGTGTAGAGTTCGTACTCGCAGGTTACGTAACTATCTTTTGTAATCTTCATGTTAGGTATACTTTGTTCGTGATAAAATGCGGTTCAGGCACCACTGCGATTATTACATCACACCCGTGCTACCGCAAAGGTACGAATTTAGAGATTAGAGATTAGAAGTTAGAGCGAAACGAGTAGCCCGCTGTAGGGGCGGACCTATGTGTCCGCCCGTCTTCGTTGGAGTGCAATCTGCCTTGAGGGCGGACACGTAGGTCCGCCCCTACACGAACCACATCAACACGACAAGTCCCGCCATCAGACGCTGTAACACCTGTTTTGTATCAAAGCAAGACGAGTAGCCCCTTGCAGGGACGATCGGTTTCTACTTTCTAACTTCTAACCCGATAGCTCCGTGGAAAATCGAAAATCTCCACGGAGGAAAAAAAAATTCTGTCCTCTCCTGAAATAGTATATGGTCGGAAAAACAAAAAGTACAATCCGACAAAACAAAAAGTACAATTTGAGACGTGGTAAATCGCCATCTAAACGAAGTGACAAAATGGCAACAGCCCTGTCGCCCAGAAACAGAGAGAGAGGGGTGCCGTGGTGTTGGCACTCCTCTCTCGTGGTGGTTGTGGCGGTCGTCTACTTGGGGACGACAACTAGCTTGTATCCTAGGTAGTCTAGATAGCGCTCCACAGATCGGAGCTGAGCTGTCTGGACTCCAGTTTCAAAGCGTGTGACGGCATTGCAGGATGTGAATATGCCGTCCTGCATCACTCTGTACTTGCTCAGTCCCTGCTCCTCACGGAGCCTGCCTGCCTCCTTTTGTATCTCTTCTGCTGTCATAATCTACTCGTCTACTGATGCCGAATACACTTCAATTTTTGCGTCCTTGATCTTGATCGCTCTCGTAACCTTGATGCAAGGCTCCCCGTCTGACCCCTCTCCGATTACGTTGCCGTACACCCGATAGAGTTGTCTGTCGCATACGGTTAGGTAGGTTCCGAGTGCGTGCTGTGAGTGTATGTTGACCCAAACTTGCGTCTTGTCCTCGCTTAGCACAGCCTTGAAAACGCTTACCCCGTCCTCTGTGATGTCGTCTCGGTAGTTGTAAGATCTGCCGCCCTTGGGCATAGCTCCGAATCTTACGTATATCGCTGTTCCACGCTTCATAGCTTCCTTGCGAGCTATCGCTTTCTCCTCCGCTGCTCGCTCTGCGTCCTCATCGATGATTGAGCAATAGAACGATGGAGTATAAGAATTGACTGGCTGTTTCAAATCCTCGCCAGCTAGCCGCTCTGCGATCTCTACTTGCTTCGTTACGAACTCCTCTAGGAGGTCTCTCTTCTCGATCGTTAGCCTCCCTACGATGTTTGATATTTCCTCTAGAGCCTTGCTGGTATACTCCACTTTCTCGGTTGTGCCGTCTGGTAGTTTTACCCATACGCAACCATCAATTCTGATGAACTCGCCCTCGCCTGTGTAAACTTTGTAGGCTTCTACTGGATGTGCTGATATTCTTCCTTTCATGATCTTTGTATCTTACGGGGTATCTCTCCCTCTTTGCTATCGCAAAGGTACGAAAAGTTTTTGATACTACCAAATTATTTGCCTATCTGATTATCTAAATGGTAACAGACCTGTCGTCTAGATACAACGAGAGAGGGGGGCAGTGGAGTCCTCCTCTCTCTATTTAGTGGGTTGGTGTATCTACTGGGGTACTACCTCCAGCTTGTAGCCGAGGTAGTCTAGATAGCGCTCAATTGTTGTAATCTGAGCGGTCATAGTCGTGTCATTATTGGATTGTCTGACGTCTAGCCATCTCTGCGTCTATCCGCTTGCAGAAGTCGCTGTACAGCTGTGCCTGAGCCTCTATTAAGCTACAGAGGTTGCGCCTAGCATCGTTTACTTGGTCGCACACATAGCCCCCGCCAAAGGGTGTCCCAGATATGTCGTAGTCCTTCATCTCTCGAGCTGAGCGGTAAAGGTTGATGCAGTAGTTGTTGGCCTGTCTACTGGTGACCATCAGCGTCTCAATGTCCATGTCCTCTAGCTTGTAGCCCTCTAGCTCTGCCTTGATCTCTTGTAGTGTCATACTATGATTTGTTACTTGGTTTATAATCTGTCTCTAGCTCAGGTGGGTATCCCTCCTTTGCTATGACAAAGATACGAAAACTTTTTTGCCTACGCAAGTAATATTGCCTATCTAGAGAGGAATATACTGCCTAATGGCACAGGCGACGTGATACATCATTAGTGGCGGTACGGACATGCCACAAATGTAGTGCGGAGATTGCCCGCAGAAGTCGTAGTCTAGGGGGAATGAGGAGATCTTGCAGACCTCCGCCTGGCTCAGATAGCGTGGCTGTGAGAAGTGCATGAGGCAGTCAGACTTGCCTAGTAGCGTCGGGCAAACCTTGTCTGCATACACGTACGCATGGTTATAGCTACTCCTCCTATTGCGAACGGCTGTTTAATGGGTGCTAAATCCTCCCTAATTGCAATGAAAAACACTCTAGCACGTCTCTGCGGTACGCCCATATACTGAGCGTCTAAGAGGATGTGTCGCACGTTGTAGCCCGCTGCGTTGAACTCCTTATATATACGGTCTACGTAGCTTTTGGCAGAACCCATGAGTAGCCCTTTGACGTTTTCGGCGATTACGACCTTTGGCCTGAGCTTGCGGGCAAGCGCAATGAAGTCAAAGAATAGCGTGTCCAAGACTTGCTTGCACTGCCCCTCGCGGAAGTGTTTGCGCACGCCCCAAGAGCGCTCTCTCAGTCCTGATATCGAGAATGTCGAGCAGGGAGGCGACCCATCGAGGATGTCTAGATTGTATAGCTCTGGAGGCAGGTCATCACGCCTCACGAGAGTCTGTATAGGCTCCAAGTAGGTAAGTCTAGGAGCTAGGTTGCGCTGGTATACCTGCATCATGCGTGGGTCTATCTCGTTGCACCCGATGACGTCATAGCCAGCTAGCTTGTATCCCATCGAGCTGCCACCGCCACCCGCGAAGCACGTAAATACGGTGCCAGACTTCTCCTGTGGAAGCTCTGTGAGCGTCCAATTATAGCTCTTATCGCACGACATACATTATATCTGTGTAGTGGTTATTGGCGTTGGTGGTGTTGCGTCGTAGGTGCTTGGTCGCTCTGCTAAATGGATTCCGCGCATTGAGGGTACTCTCTGCCCACTCGAGTATGGGTACTAGGTCGCCTCGGGCTGAGGTGAAGTATATGACCTGCTTGCCATTGAGATGTCCTAGCAGCTCTAGTGTGTCCTCCAGTCTCCATCCAGTCTGGTATTGGTTGGTGTTGGTCGCTAAGTATGGCGGGTCTGCGAGGTAGATGACCTTGGGGTCGTGGCCGAACTCTGTGATAAGGTGGCGGTAGTCGGCGTGTCTTACCTCTAAGCCTACCAGATAATCTCTAGCGGGTGCTATCGGAGTGGTCGGGATGCTATTGTATAGCAACCTGCCAGAGAGCTCATCGATAGAGTCGCAGTAGTGCATCGTGTATAGGAGCCAGGTGGATATGGTGGTGTAGTCTATGAGTAGACCGTCCTGCTGGCAGGCGTGTAGTACGTTGCAAATGCGGTGTGCGGTGGCTGGGTCGATGCGCTTGGAGCGAGGGACGTGAGCCACTAGAGGAAGTAATCGCTGGCGTATAGTCTCGGTCTGAGGTATTAGCGCTAGTCTATCGGAGTAGTGGTCGTGATCGTTGTATAGGACACGAGCCGAGGAGTGTATATCCTTGCAGACTCTGCTGAGTAATCCAGAACCTCCGAAGAGGTCTACGAAGGTGGAGTCTGATGGGTATTGTGCTATCTGCCGGGCGAATTGCTGGAGGAAGAATCGCTTCTGCCCTTGAAAAGGCAAGGGGGCTTGAGTGTAAGTTAAATGATAATCTGCCACGAAGAAAATGCGGTTAAGTTGCGTATTAGTTGTATCTTTGTGGCACTCTCACATCAATATATAATACGAGGTGCCAAGACACCGACACAAGAGCTATTGCTCTCCTTGTCGTGGTGTCTTGGCACCTTTGTTCGTAGGATTGATGTGAGAGTCTCCTACGTGAGGCGAGGGGAGCTTTTTTTTGTGGCTCGCTCGCCTTTGGCTGTGTTATTCCTTGGAGGAGGCGGAGGAGGTTGTGGAGGCAGCGACTGTTTTGACTTCACCGGTGTTAGAGAAGGTAGCGTTGTAGGTGGCTTCTTCCTTTGCGGGGTGGGTCTCGGTGATGGAATCGATAATGAATTCGCCCTCCTCGTAGGTGGCTCCTTGTGGTGCGTTTTTGCGGTAGCCGTAGCGTAGCTTGACGGGCTTGCCTGCCTTGTATAGGGCGAATAGCTCGGAGGCGATGATGCCGTTGTCGTCTTTGCCGATCTTAACGAAGCCGTCTACGGTGATTGTGATCTCGAGGGAGTTGACGGACTTGTTCTTGTAGAGGGAGTTGGTGGTGTCTTTGTCGACGATCTCCTTGGTGTTGGACTTACCGGCCATTTTGTGGGACTTGGCTCCGAGTGTGGGGATCCATTTACCGTCGCGCTCGAGGAGGAGTGTGATGTCTGATCCGTTGAGGTAAGAGGTTGGCATAATGAGTAGTTGAGTAGTTAATGAATGAGTCGTAGGAGTCGTGCTAGTCGATACAGTGCGAGTAGTATGGCGATGGCTCCTGTGTAGGTGAGGGCTTGTTGCCACCAGTTGAGTCGGTGCACCTCTCGGACTACTTCGACGGGTACGGGTATCTCTGTGTGGATGGTGTCGTAGCGTGTGATGGTGTCTTGAGTGTGGGTGAGTCGTGTGCGATAGTGTATCTCTCGTAGGTGGACGGTGTCAGGTCTATTGTAGATGATGACGCTGTCCTGTATGATGAGGGTATCGCGGGTGTGATGCAGTGCTGTGGAGGCTGTTGTGGTGGTTGTCTTGATGGGCACAGCCCGGCGCGGTGCGCAGGCTGTGAGGAGGACAATAAAAGGTAAAAGGTACAAGATATGGTGTATGGCTCTTACCAATGTGTGGGTCATGGCGTGGGGGCGTTGGGGGTATCTTGAGGCTTGTCGGGACGGTCATCCTCTCTGTCCGATAGCTGTCTGAGTAGCTGTGTGCGCTCTCGTATGAGCTCCTCGTAGCTTGAGAGGAGCATCTCGAGTGTCTCCTTGTGGCTTGTGAGGTTGTCCTTGCGCTGCTTGGAGCGGTTGATGAGGAGGTTGACGAGTGATGTGATGACACCTCCCGAGATGAGTGCGGCGATGATTTCGGCTATGTTCATTGCTTTGCGTTGTAGGCTGATTCGATGCGTAGGAGCTCGGATTTTATGTAGTTGACGGCTTGGAGCGTGGCGTCCATCTGCTTGCGCAGGTGACGTGTCTGTAGCCAATAGCATAGGAGATACCCGAAGGCTGATCCTAGAAGGAAGAAGAGGGCGTTGTAGAGGAGTTGCATGGGAGTTAGAGATTAGAGGTTAGATATTAGAAGTTAGAGGAGCTTGTAGGCGGCTTGCCAGGTATCTTGTGGGACGCTCTTGCCGTGCTCTACAATGGTCATGGCGGCGGCTAGTGAGATGAGGGTCTCTTGGGTTGCGGTGATGGGCTCGTTGGGGCTGATGCCGAGGCTCTTGGCGACGGTGCGGATGTAGGCTTCGGTGTTGTTTTCCTTGGGAGGTGCCCATCGAGCGATGATCTTGCGTATGGTATTGCAGCGGTGGGCGACGATGTACCTGCGTAGCTGCTTGAGCATAGCGCGACAGCCTAGCTCGAGGGTGGCGAAGTGACAGAAGGGAGAGCCTGGCGGGGTGATCTCTCCTTGCCACTTCTTGCGCCAGGGGCGTATGTTGCCGGGGTTGTTGCGTTTGATGGTCATGGCGGGAATAGAGGTTAGAATTTAGAGATTAGAGGTTAGGAATTAGAAGTTAGAGGGCGAAAGTCGGAGGTCTAACCTCTAACCTCTAATCTCTAGTGAAGCTACATACCTGATTGGCTGTCTCTAGAGCTCTTCTCTGGAGTACTAGAGCTCTCCTTTGGAGCAGTAGAGCCGACTAGGCTCATGACGCCGACCTCATCGGAGCGCATCTTGGCGCCTCCAGCACGTAAAAGGAATGAGAGGACGCTGCCGTAGTAGGTGGCTGAGTCGGGGTTGTCAAAGAGCTTGACGTCGCCCAGCGCACGGCTTACGTGCTTGTCGTGCCAGGCTAGCCCGAGTGCACCCTTGAGTGCGTAGCGTGGCTCTAGGAAGTCAAATCCGTAGAGACTGCCTACGACACCCTTGGATGCGTCGGCACAGGCTAGGAAGGCATTGGACTGGTTGCTGGTGAGGGACTCGAGCAGGTCGCTGTAGGAGTCTGCGCTGAGGAGTACGACGCGCCCGAGCTGGGGGAGCTTAGCCTTGTTGAAGGCTCTCTGTAGCTGGGCTATGTCGCTAGCGGTGACCTTGGTGGTGACCTTCTGTTGGCTCGCAGCCTTGGTGGGCATCCACTGTGAGAGGATGTACTCGGCGACGGTCTCGTGGAGGTTGGCACGATCCATGGCGAGGACGCTGTTGCGCTTGTCGTAGGATAGCTCTACGGTCTCGGCGTGGTCAATGAGGATGGGGTCTGTGGTGAACTCGTGGAGCTCGTACGAGAGGTCTACGTCGGTGCGCTTGCTGATCTCAGCTGGCAGGGTGGCACGATCCATCTTTACGTTGCTGGGAGCGCCTGCATTGGGGACGTGGACGACTTTATTATCCACAAAGTCTGAGTGGTCTACGGAGCGGGCGAGGAAGCTATTGTCGGCGAAGAGCCCGTCGACGATGGAGTTGATCCATACTTCTTTGAGGAGTGACATGGGGTTAGGAATTAGAGGTTAGAAATTAGAGGTTATAGATCTGCTGTTTCCGAAGCGCTGGCTAAACTTCTGGGCGAAGAGTTCGGGGTCGTCTGCACGTAGCTGTGCGAGTAGTCCCTTGCGGTCTAGCGTGTCCCAGTCGTCGTCATAGCGTCCAGGCTGTGCCTTGCTGGTGAGCCGGCTGGCGAGTGACTTCGGGGCCGGGATGGCGTCTAGTATGCTACTGCATAGCTCGGGGTCGGTGGCGTAGAGCTGTGCGAAGGACTCGCGCCGTGAGGCGTCTATCTTGCCTGCGTCAATGGCTGACTGGATGAGCGCCTCGCCTGCCTCGTGGTGCAGGTCGGTGAGCTCTTTTTGAAGCTGCTCGCGCTCAGCGGTGAGCTGGGTGATCGCCTGGTGGATGTCGCTGAGGGTGGCGCTGTCACCTAGTCCTAGCAGGGCGAGCGTCTGAGGCGTGAGGGGATTGGGGGTTGGGGTTGGCATGGTGTAGTTAGATTTAAGTTGGACGATATGCTGCTTTGCCTCCTCGTCAGAGAGGGCTGTGCCTTGCTGGCTGTATAGCTTGACGGCACTGGGGTTGGACGGTAGTGTGACGAGCGAGACCTCTAGGAGCTCCCAGTCTGTGACGGTGTCGCCCTCGGGGGCAAACTCCATGTCACGTATGTAGAGCCCTGGCGATACGCCACGCAGGGAGCCGTTGGTCGCTTTCTCTTTGACGGCCTGACTGTCGGGGTCTGCGTCAAACTCAAAAGCGCCGATCAGGCGAGTGCCCTCGATGCGCAGACCGGTGCAGTGACCTACGATCTGGTCTGTGTCGTGCTGGTGTAGGAGGAGGGGGTTCTTATCGTACCGCGTGTGGTCTAGACCGCTGTTGAGCAGTCTCCAGCCACGATCGTTGAAGACCGCCTCGTCGTTGATGATTAGTTCTAGCATGGGGTGGTGATGATTTCTGATGGCAAAGGTCGGGCAGTGTGTGTGCACTTGCAAGCTGTTGTAAACAAGAGTGGTAAGTGGTTGGTATGTAGAGGGTGTGAAGCTTAACTTTGCACCTAGAATTAACAATCCAAAGTACTAACCAATGGACAAGAAGACAACGAAGTCAACTCCGACGGCTCCTGAGGAGATCACCATCCAGGGGCAGCGCTATCCCGTGATCATCACGATGGGCGCATTTCTCGAGTACCACCGCATCACGGGCAGGGAGGCTACGGACATCACGAGCGACAACCTGAGCGACACGCTGGTGCTCCTGCACGCTATCCTCAAGAGTGGTCAGCGTCGTGGCGGTTACACCTATCCGTACGAGACGGTGGACGATCTAGCATGCGACCTGACGCCCGACGAAATGGCAGCTATACACTTAGCATGATCCTAGAGGCTCTCGCTTGTGCTGTTGTCGATGTGGGTCTGTCGCCAGAGGCTTTTGGCGAGCTCACGATGAGCGAGTGGCAGGCGATCGTCGAGCGGTACGAGGCGAGCTGGACGCGGGACTATCGCACCACGTGGGAGCAGACGCGCACGCTCGTGTACGCTGCACTGGCACCGCATCTCAAGGAGGGTGTAACGCTCCGCGAGGTGATGCCCTTACCGTGGGACGAGGCTCCGCCCAAGCCCCAACTACCGACCGCCGAAGAGCGAGCCGAGATGCTACGACGGTACAGCTAAGCAATGACTAATGACTAATGACTAATTGAATATCCGTGCGACCTAAAGATCCCGACAAGTACGAGCTCGCTATGCGGCTCTACATCCAGGAGCGCATTCCGCTCAAGGAGATCGCCAAGCGTCTGGGGACTACTCCTCAGACGCTTACTAGATGGAAGCAGCGGGGCGCCTGGGCAGAGAAGCGTCAAGCGACGATGCTCTCGCCACGTGCCCTCTACCAGAAGCTCTTAGGACAGCTAGACATACTCATCGACGAGGGCGACCCTGCGGGCAACGCTGACGCCATCTCTAAGATCTGCAAGCAGGTCAAGGAGCTACAGAAAGGCATCACCGTCGATGACGTCATATTAGCCTTCAGCGACTTTGGAGACTGGATCATGCAAAACGCTGGCACGCTCAAGCTCGACGAAGCCTTCTCCGATAGCTCCGACACCTCCGATGAAAAGAGTAAATAAGCAGCTCCTCGACCGCTGGCAAGATCGTGTCAGCCAGATCACCAGCCACGGCTTCGCCTTTAGCGAGAGCGAGGCTGACCGTGACGCTCGCATAGCACGCGCTAAGCGTGACTACGCCTTCTTTGTGGCGACCTACTTTCCACACCTAGCGAGCAAGCCCACAGCGCCTTTTCAGATTGAGGCAGCACAATGGATAGCTAGCGAGGAGCGGGCGAGAGCGCTCTTTGAGTGGGCGCGTGGACATGCTAAGTCCTCACACCTGGGCTGTCTCATACCGCTCTGGCTACTGGCTAGAGGCGAGGGAGCCTTCCGGCACATGGTGGTCGTCTCCAAGAGCAAGGACGCTGCCAAGGCACTCCTGGGTGATCTGCAGGCGGAGCTTTCGAGCAATGAGGCTTACAAGCGAGACTTTGGCCTGCGCACAGACCCAGGAGCGGAGTGGCAGTCGGGGCGATTCTCCACGTCAGACGGCACCTCCTTCGTGGCACTCGGGCGGGGGCAGTCGCCTCGTGGCTTGAAGAAGCGTGGACAGCGACCCGACTACATCCTCATAGACGATATCGACGACGACGCGCTATGCCGTAACGAGGCGCGTGTGCGCCAAGCTTACGAGTGGATGATGACGGCACTCTTTGGCTCGATGGCGGCTGGTCGTGGGCGCTTTATCCTGGTGGGCAACCGCATTAGCAAGACGAGCATACTAGCCACTTTCGCCCAGACCAAGGGGATACACCACAGCGTGGTCAACATACTAGACAAGGAGGGCCGACCCTCGTGGGCGGACAACTATTCGCTAGCTGAGATCCAGGAGCTGCGCCAGACGATGGGCGAGCGCAACTTTCAGAAGGAGTACATGAATAACCCAGTCACCGAGGGGGTCGTCTTCAAGCGTAATTGGTTCCGCTACGGCAAGCCCCTGCGTCTGCGTGAGTACCGCCACATATTGGCTTACACCGACCCCTCCTTCAAGGCGACCACGAAGAACGACTACAAGGCGACCGTCGTCGTCGGCAAGACGCACGAGGGCTACTACCATATACTCCGCTGCTATGCAGCTCAGACGAGCGTCTCAGTGATGGTCGCCTGGCATTACGACATAGACAACTACATCGACGGGCGTGTACCTATACGCTACTACATGGAGGCAAACTTCATCCAAGACCTCCTGCTCGATGAGTTCCAAAAGGAAGGTGCTGCACGGGGAGGACGGCAGATACCGATCACCCCCGACCGGCGCAAGAAGCCCGACAAGTTTAGCCGTATAGAGGCGATGCAGCCGCTCTTTGAACGTGGCTTCGTTACCTTCTGCGACCACTCCACCGGTATGGACACCCTCATTGATCAGCTCCTCTCTATCGAGCCAGGCAGTCGCATACACGACGATGCGCCCGACGCTCTCGAGGGGGCTATCTGGATGCTCAACCGTGGGGGCGGTGCGACCAATTACTACATACCCCCCTCACCCAAACGACACTACTAGAGATTATAGCCATTAGCTTTTAGCCAACAGCCAACAGCCCCCCACACCATGAACGAGATCTACAGCATAGAGGTCAAGGCAGACATAGCCAAAGCGACCGCTGCCATCAACCAGCTAGGTGCCAAGATACAAGAGACCCTAGACAAAGCGCAGGAACCCCACAAGGTACCCCTCGACACGAGCAAGGCGCAAGAAGCAGTAAATCAGCTAGACGACAAGCTAGAAGAGGCTGGACAAGAGGCACAGCAGACGGGCGAAAAGGGTTCACAAGCCTTTGACGCCATAGATAAGTCGATACGCAACATTGAGCTGACCAGCCTTATCCAGCAGGTGCAGATGGTAGGCGAGACTTTTGGCAAGCTCGCTGCGCCAGCAGTGGACTTTGATCAGTCCATGGCAGATCTCTCTGCCATCACTGGCTCCGTAGGCGACGAGCTGGAGGATCTCAAGCAGACCGCACGAGAGGTAGGCAAGGCTAGCGGACTAGGCGCGAGCGAGTCGGCTCGGGCGTTTGCGGTCCTCGCAGGTCAGATCGATGTCCCCATTGAGTCGCTGAAGGTTTTGCAGCGTGAGACCATTACGCTAGCACAAGCGGGAGCCCTGCCTCTAGAGGACGCTGCCAATGCTGTGGCGGGTACGATCAATCAGTTTGGCCTGGAGGCATCCGAGGCATCTCGTGTCGTCAACGTCCTCGCAGCTGGTTCGCGGGCTGGCGGTGCTGAGGTGGTCGATCTCTCCGAGAGCTTTAAGGTAGCGGGTGCAGCTGCTAATGCGGCGGGCGTTTCAATCGAAGAGACGGCAGGCGCACTGGAGGTTCTCGCCCAAAACAACACCAAGGGAGCCGAGGCGGGTACCGCTATGCGCAACATGCTCGTCGCCATGCAGGCGAGGCTAGGCATTGATGTCTCTAAGACGGGCTTCGTGGGTGGTCTGAAGATTATCCAGCAGGAGCTAGACAAGATGCAGAGCCCCGTAGAGCGTACCACCTTCTTGGCTAAGGCTTTCGGCCGTGAGAACATGGTGGCTGCGCAGTTTTTGTTGTCAAACGCTGACGCTGTCGAGGAGATGACCACAGCAGTCACCGGCACCAACTCGGCCATGGAGCAGGCGGAGATCCGCAACGATACCTGGGCGCACAAGATGGAGGTGGCGCGTGCCAAGATTGACGACGTGCTCATCTCAATGACCAGTCTCTCGGGGTCGCTCCTCCCGATGGCGGGGATCATAGGCGAGCAGGTGAGCAAGTTTGCGGGGCTTATCCCGATCATCTCCTCGGCTAGCAAGATGCTTCAAGGCTTCTCAATTAAGACAGCCATCGCCACGGTCACTCAGCAGGGATTCAACGCTGCCCTCATGGCCAATCCTATTGGCGCGGTCGTTGCCGCCATTGCTGCGCTCGTGGCTGCCGTGGTCTATGCGTACAATCACTTTGAGGGCTTTCGCATTTCGGTCCAGTCGATGTGGAGCAAGCTACGAGAGCTCTGGAGCATGCTCTACGAGCGTCTCAAGCCCGCCTTTGATCTCATAGGCAAGCTGGTCGGAGGGGTCATCAAGATCGTCTTTGGGTGGCTTGCCAAGCAGCTAGAGGTCGTCTGCACGGTCATCGGAGCCGTAGCCGATGGCATTATGGACCTGATCAAGTGGTTTGACAAGCTCTTAGCGCCTATCGACAAGGCTTGCCGTAAGCTAGGCGAGTATCTCGGTCTGCGTGACAAGGCAGCTGAGCCACCAGCACAACCCTCCGAGACGGCGCAGAAGATGATAGACATCACCTCTATCAATAACCAGATCAATGCGCTCAAAGCTCGGCAAAACACCATCCTGAAAGAGCAGGGCGACGTAGGCAGACTGTCAGACGAGTACCTAAAGCTAAATGGCGAGATCCAAAAGCTAATCAACAAGCGGGAGGCGCTCAAAGGTGCCACCCCAAAAGCTCCTGCGCCCACGACCCCGACGATCCCCGACACCCCGACGATCCCCACGGGGTCTGGTGGCTCAGGCTCTGCCGAGCGGAAGAAGATCTACAACCTCACCACCATCGAGGGCATCCAAAACAACATCTCCCGACTGCAGGAGCGCATGCAGCGGGCTTCTTTTGCCGAGGCTGTTGCCCTGCAGAAGGAGATAGACACCCTGCAGAAGAAGCTAGCCGTGTTCCAGTCATTGATCAAGAAGGCGGCGGAGACTCCGACCAAGATCAAGGCTACGGGCATCACCACCATCCAGCAGTACCAAGCATCTAGCCTTAAAAAGGCAGAGGAGTCGGGTAAGGAGACTCGTGGCGGGCGCATCATAGCCTCTCCTCTAGGCACCAAGGGATGGGCTAAGGAGCTGGATAACTTCCAAAAGCGGGTCAACAAGATCAACCTCGACCACATCAAGGACGAGGGTGAGAAGTGGAAGAACTTCGTCGGGGGCATCCAGTCTGGACTAGGTGGCATCGCCTCGACGATGTCCTCCATTGGCAACATCGTAGGGGGCTCCGCTGGCGCATGGCTACAGTGGGGTGCTAGCGTCGTCTCTGCGATTGCTCAGGCTCTACCCAAGCTACTAGTCCTCTTCAACGCCAACGTAGCGACCGCAGCGTCGGGCGCAGCTGCCTCGCAATCGTCCGTGCCTATCGTCGGCCCGATCATGGCGATCGCTAGCGTAGCCTCCATCTTAGCTGCTATAGCGAATCCGCCCAAGGCGACAGCTTTTGCCCAGGGCGGTGTCATCTCAGGTCCCACCTATGCCCTCGTAGGCGAGTATGCCGGTGCCAGCAACAACCCCGAGGTGATCGCTCCGCTAGACCGCCTGCCCGCTCTACTAGGCACTGACAAGCAGATACAAGGCTCCTCTGAGGTCTCCTTCAAGATCCGCGGACGAGAGCTCATCGGCATCCTAAACAAAGAACTCAAAACAACTAAGCTCAGCTAACTCCTATGATTTGGAATAAAGCCCTCCGCACCCAGCTCTTTGCCGATCTCGCCGCCATAGACGAGATACGATACATCTCCATGGACTTCGGGCAGGTAGATGACAGCTACCTCTCTGAGGAGACACCCCACCCGCCGATTATCACCCCCGCTATACTCCTCTCAGACATACGTGAGGAGCGCACCTCGAGCGACAAAGACTTAGACAGATACCAGCTCACCTTCACCGTGCGCCTCCTCATCGATGACGCACGCTTTGCCACATCCACTGCACCCAAAGAACATCTCGTAGCTTACGACAATGCGCTAGCACTATCCGAGCGCATCATCACGCTACTCCTAAGCCTCAACCCTCGCATGACCCTAGAGTCACGCTCAGAGGCGCAACT
>QWBY01001445.1_pt1 | contig 14501 bp, 10 predicted proteins | sample 1972471 | NCBI WGS metagenome assembly QWBY01 (sample SAMN09866722, study PRJNA288562) | Human gut metagenome isolate term6_stool, whole genome shotgun sequencing... | reverse complement strand
CAAGATATAATACCATGTACTTTTATATATTTTTATTATACATTTTTTTATCACTTCTAAGCGCCTTTGCATTTTCTATTGAAGTTTTTTTAGTGTTTCCACTTGCAATCCTTGAAACTTCTTCTATTACCTCTTGTTCATTTAATTTTTTAATATATGTTTTTGTCTTTCCTTTTTCTTCCTTTTTATATATATAATAATTGCTATCACCTAATGCCGCTATTGTAGGTAAATGTGTTACACATAATACTTGATGCTTTTTTCCTATTTCTTGCATTTTTTCACCAACTTTTTTCCCTACAACTCCACTAATTCCTGTATCTATTTCATCAAATACCATTATTGGAGTATTATCAACATCTGCAAGAACTTTTTTTATTGCAAGCATTATTCTACTCATTTCTCCACCTGATGCTATATCTGAAAGTTTTTTAGCATCATCTCCCAAATTTGTTCTAATCATATATTCTATTTCATCTATACCATATTTAGTTATTACATCAGTTTTTTCAACTACAATATTAAAATTTGCTGATTTCATTTCTAGACTTTTTAGTTCATCATTAATTAACTTAGATATTTCTTTTGCTTTTCTTTCTCGTATTACATACAATTTTTTACCTATTTCAACTAATTCTCTTCTTTTCATTCTTATTGCTGTTTCATTTTTTTCAATTTGTTCATCTAAATTTTCTATCTTTCCTAATTGTTTTTTACAGTCATTTAAATACTTTAATATATCTTCTACTGTATTTCCGTATTTCTTTTTAAGCATACTATATATATCTAACCTATTTTCTATTTTAATTAGTTCTTCTTCACTATATTCTGCAAGTTTTGCTGATTCTTTATCAATATCTATACTTACTTCTTCTAATTCATAGTATGAATTTTCTATTATTTTTTCTAACTCTTTTAAGTCTTCCTTATATCTACTTAATTCTTTTATATTATATAAACTATTAGATAGTGATGGTACAACATTACTCATATTATATTTTAATTCATTATAGCTTTTAGTAATTTTTTCAAAATTTTTAAGTTCTTCATATTTTTCAATTAATTCTTTTTCTTCGACTTCTGATATCTCTGATACTTCAATTTCATTTATCTGAAATTTCAAAAAGCTTTCTTCCTTATTTCCAACTTTATTTAAATTAAGTAGCCTTTCACTTTCATTTTCTAAGCTTATTAAATCTGCATACTCTCTATTATAATATGATACTAAATTTCTATCTTCATCTTCTTGATTGTATCTATCTAAAAGATTTCTCTGTGCTTCTTTTTCTAAAATATATTCATTTTCTTTTTGTCCATGAATATCTATTACGTCAATCATATAATTTTTTAAATCTTTTATTGTTATTAAAGAAGAGTCTAATTTACATATATTTTTCCCATTTTCATTTAACTTCCTATATATTACATGATCTACACCATCTATTGTAATAGATGCTTCTACTAAGCCATAATCTTTACCATGTGAAATTTTTCCTTTAGAAAATTTAGCTCCAGATAGTATTGAAAGTGAATCAATAATTAATGTCTTTCCAGCTCCTGTTTCTCCTGTTAATATATTAAATCCTCTTTCAAATTCCACTGTTAAATCTTCAATTATTCCTATATTTTCTATGTGTAAGTAATTTATCATATCTTCCTATCCTTGTATATTTTTATATATTTTCTACATTCAAATTATATCATATTAAAATAATAATTAATTGTTTTAGTTAAATTATTTTAAAAATATTATTTATGATATAATTATTATATATTAAAAGTAAAATAATATAAGGAGTTATTTTGTTCACTATAGATAAAAAAACATTAAAAAATGATGAATATAATATAAATTCAAATAGAATTATATTGCATGTTGATGTAAATAATGCTTTTTTATCATGGACAGCAGATTATCTTCTAAAAAATGGATTTAAAAAAGATATTAGAAAAGTTCCTTCTATAATATCTAGGTATAATGATTATAGAAGTGGTATTGTACTTGCTAAAAGTGATGTAGCTAAAAAATATAATATTAAAACAGGAGAACCTGTAATTAACGCATATAAAAAATGTAATAGCTTAGAAATTTATCTTTCAGATTATAATTTGTATAAAAGAAAATCTAAAGAAATTAAAAAACTATTATATTCATACACTCCTATTATTCAACAATATAGTATTGATGAATGGTTTTTAGATATTACAAATTGCTTAATGGGTAAAACTCCATTAGAGATCGCATATAATATTAGAAATGAAATATATGAAAAAATAGGGGTTACTGTAAATATTGGTGTTGCAAATTCTAAAGTACTTGCAAAAACAGCATCTGATTTTGAAAAGCCTTTTAAGGTTCATACACTTTTTAAAGAAGAAATACCTAAAAAGCTTTGGCCTCTTGATGTTTCAAAGCTATTTTTAGTTGGTAAAAAAACAGAGATTTATTTAAATAATATGGGTATAAAAACAGTGTATGATCTTGCAAATGCAGATAAAAAAAGAATAAGAAAAAAACTTGGAAAAAATGGAGCATTACTAGTAGAGTATGCAAATGGTATAGATAATTCTTTGGTTATAACAGAAGATAAAGTAGATAAAAGAAAAAGTATTAGTAAGTCTCAAACTTTTAAAGAAGAAACTATTCATAAAGAATTAATATTATCCCATCTTATAGATTTTGCAGATGAAATATCATATATTTTAAGAAAAGAAAATTTGAAAGCATCTAAAGTATCAATATATATAAAATACTATGATTTTAGAGTTATCAAATCTAATATGAATATTCCTTATACGAATTCTTCTAATGAAATTATTAAATATGCAAAAGAATTATTTGAAAATATTTATATTGAAAGATTAACTCGTTCTATAGGTATTGCACTTAGTAATTTAGATAGCGATAATTTTATTCAAAATGATATATTTACTATTTCTGAAAACAACATTTTAAAAGAAAATATAAATAATTATAATGATAATTTTAAAAAAAATAATAATAATAATTTAGATAATAAAAGCAAAGAAGAAATATTAGATAAACTAAAAAAAGATTATAATATTAATAGAGCTAGTCATTATATAAATACAAACCACGTTAAAGCGAATATCAAAAGATACAAAGATACTAGTTTTGATGGTGATAGTAAGATAAAATAAAAAAAGAGCATCAGCTCTTTTTTATTAATATATTAATATATTATTATACTATTATTTTAATATTATATATTATATTTTTTATTTAACTCTTTCTACGTATTCACCTGTTCTTGTATCTATTTTTAATTTATCTCCAATTTCTACAAATAGTGGTACAGATATTTCTAATCCATTTTCAAGCTTTGCTGGTTTTCCAGAAGTAGTTGAAGTATTTCCTGCAAATCCTGGTTCTGTATATTCAACTTCTAATTCTACAAATGTTGGTGCTTCTACTGAAATTACTTTTCCTTCAAAAGTAGATAAAGTAACTTCCATATTTTCTTTAATATAATCTAATGCTGTTCCAAAATCTTCTTTTGTTATTGGCATTTGTTCATATGTTGTAGTATCCATTAAATAGTACATATCACCATCATTGTATAGGTATTGCATTGTTCTTTTTTCGATTTCTATTGTTTCAAATTTTTCATTTGGATTAAATGTTTTTTCTACAGTTGCACCTGTTACTATATTTCTTATTTTTGTTCTAACAAATGCTGGACCTTTACCAGGCTTTACATGTAAGAATTCCATTACCTTATATATATTATTATCATATTTAAATGATGTTCCATTTCTTAATGAACCTGCTGATATTACTGCCATAAGTTCTCCCTTCTTTTTCTTTTTTTCTTTTTCGTCTTTTAGCTATTATATTTTATTACATTTTGCCTTAAAATGCAAATAAAAAGACTAATTTAAAACATTTGTTTTTATTAGTCTTTTTATTTTTTAAAACTATTCATCATAGTTTTCTTCTTCGCAAGTTGTGTTTTGTTTTGCCTTGGCATTTTTTTCTCTTTTTTTGATAAATCCTGCAATAATAGATAGTCCTGTAAGAATAGCTATTATACACTTTATCGTCATTCCAAATGAATTACTAATTGATGCTACACTTACTAATGTAGGAATCAAAAAACTAGTGTAAATGATAGCATTAGCAATTATTGTAACTACTGCAATTAATAACATTGGCACTGTACGCATCCAAAGTATCGTTTTTGTATTTACAATATATAATAATGCAAACGTTAAAAATATTATTGTCATTATTATAAAAGCATTAGTATCAATATCTTCTGTTCTTATATCAAGTTTCAATAATACAATTGATAAAAAATCAATTATCATCATTGATGTAATAATTGAAAATTCTGCATTACTTTTAATGCCTTTTTCATGTTTGCTAAATTCCTTAAAATTTAGCATTAAACAACCTATCAATGTTATAAACAATACAACAACTAAAAATTTGTGATTAACCATAGTAGCCTCCTAATTTGTTTTATACTCATTACTGATTAATTCTTTTACCCTGAATCCTTAAAATTATTTAATAGATTCTTAAAACAACTGCTTCTATACTAATGTATATATAATAATTATACACTACTTTACATAAAATGTAAAGTGTAATACTCTGTGTTAATTCATTATATACTCATATATATCAATATTTAAAAGTTTAAATTCATCATCTATTTTTCTAACTATTCTAACTTTTTCTTTTTTAGTAGGTATCATATCTAGTTTTTTCATATCTAAAAGTAATTGTGATGATATATCCATTCCAAGCGGTAATGTATTATTTGTATTATTATAGAAAAATATATTTGTATAAAATAATGCATTTGCTTTTTCATTTAAATTAAGCACAAATAGTTTATAATTTTTATCTTCACCTTTTAGATTAAATATTTCATTTTCAAGGTCTAAATTATATATATCATATTGCTTTTGTTTTAAATCTCCACTCCATGGTGCAATCTTATATACTTTCATACATGTATCTGTTGTTATTTTAGATATTGCATTTGAAATGTTTTTTTCTTCTTCTTTTAATTTTAATATATAGTCATCATATGATAATTCTTTAATATATTTTAATACCTTAAACTTATCTCTATCTGTTTCTCTAAACGCTCTATCTTTCATATACCTTACATTTTCTGTATTTGTTTCACCAAATATATCAAACGTTTCATTATTATCTAACTTTTCTTCAAATTCATTATCTAGGTCTTTTAAACTATTTAAAAGTATATCTTTTCCAAAGTCTGTTTGTTCTTCTTTTTCTTTTATTATATTAATTTCTTTAAGCATTCCTTCTGTTGTTAAAAACACACTTGCTATTTCATCTTTTGAAAGTAATTCTCTTTGTTTTTTATCAATATTCATTCCAAAACTTAAAAAGTCTATATCTAAATCAAATGTTCCACTTAAGTGTTTTATATTTTTAATTGATTCACTTTCTTTTTCAGTTTCTTTTGCAGTTATTTCTTCTTTTTCTCTTTCATATTCAGGAAGTCTTCTTAAATTGTCTTTGTTTGTATATTTCATAAAAGTAATTATATTATGCTTATTAGATATAATATCTTTTAAATATTCTTTCGCATTTTCTATATTTTTATCAATATTTTTATTTGCAAGTTTTAATGCATTAATATCTTTTATATTATCAGAATATTTTTTAGTAACCTTTTTATACTCATTATATATTGTCACATATTCTTCAATTGTACAAAATCCACCTTTTAATGTATATTTTTCTTTTACCTCTTTTATTTTCTCATTTTCTTTGTCTTTTTCTAAGTCTTTTTGTGCCTTACTATTTTCTTCTTTATTCTCTTTTTCTTGATTTTCTTTCCTACTATTATTACTTAATTCTTCTATTGGACTCTTTTTGAAAAAATATCTTATCTTACCAAAAAATGATCTTGTAGTTGTATTAAAAAGTATTACTTCATTTTGTATATTTTCTAACTTTTCTTCCTTTTCTTCTTTTTCTATTTTTAGTCTTTCTACTTTTTCCTCTTTTTTACAGTTTTCCTTTGAATATTTTAAAAGGTCTGAAAATATTTTTTCATATTCTACCGATAATATATTTGCTATATCTTCAAATTCTATTACTATATTATCTCTTTTAAATTTAAGACTGCCGCTATTTGTTATATATGGCTTAAATGATATATATCCTTTTGTACCTTGGTCTATTTCAAATAATGCTTTTACATATTTGAAATATTTTTCTGCTTCTTCCTTATTTGAAAACTCAACTTTATATAGTGATAACAAATCATTATATATTTTGCTTTTACCTACTATTACCATTTTAAAATTATGTTTTGAATCATACATCTCATATGTTATTGGCCAATTATCTGTAAAATACCATAAATTATTTTCAAGTTCTGATTTCATTTCTGTACTTAAATAGCTATAGTTACTTGCATACATATATATTGGTACATATATATACTTTTCCTTCTTATTTTTTTTATTCCTATTTTCTTTTTCTAATGCTATCTTTTCTTTAAGTAGGTATATGAACTCCGAAAATTCATTTTCATCAGAACATACAAGCATAAAATATCTATCATCTAATGCACTATAGTATATATTCCATCTAGATGATCTTTCATATGTTACATCAAAAGGTGCACTTTTTGTATATTTTTCTTGGTCTTTTCCTATTTCCTCTACTGTTTTTTTATCAAAGTGTTTTAAAATATTTGCAAATGTTAAAAAGTTAGAAACGCCTTCTTGTAATTCTTCCTCTCTAATTAAATAACTATTTAAGCTTATTGCATCTTTGTATTTTGTACTTAATTTTTCATCATTGCTATGATTAGTTATTAAAATATCTATCTTACTTATTGGAACATTCATATATATACTATTTTTCTCTTCTGAAAATGCATCACTTGCTTTAAAATTTAATCCTTTAAAATCTTTAATTACAGGTGATAGGTTGTCTATGTCTAAACCAATATATTCTAACCTATCTTTTAATTCACCAATTTTCATATTTTTCTTCTTTCGTTTATTATTCTTTCTAATTTTTCTTAATTAATATAATTAAACTAATATATTTAATATACATTTAATTCTTGTACACACATCTGTTTTATATGTTTTAGAATCACTATCTATTTTGCTTAATTCTTGCAAAATATATTTTAATCTTTTTATTCCATTCTTTTTTGCAAATTGAATATATCTATTTACCAAAAATCTTTGATTTGGTTTTAATTCAAGTAATTTTTCTAAATTATTTGTTGTTCCTTCTTTCATGCTAATTGATGTTAAATATATTTTTCTAATATATCCATATATATATCCTAAAACTGAATTTTCACTTTGTGTAATACACATTTCATCTATTAACTCAAAAGCTTTTTGTTTATTTCCTTTTTGCAACTCATTTGTTATTTCATATATTTTTGATTGTTCTGTTTTAATGCATACTCTATCTATATCTTTTATTGTTATCTTATTATTATCTAGATATTTTAATTTATTATATTCATTAATTAAAGTATATGTCTCATCTTCTACCATTTCAGAAAGGTATGTAACTTCTTGTATGCCCATTTCTAGCTTATCTTTTTTTGCAAGTGATAATAATAATTTTTTTCTATCATTTGCATTTACCCTATCATATGATTTAACAGCAAAAAGTTTAGGATTACTTTTTTCATTTTTTACAAATATCTTATATAATTCATTTTTATTATCTACTTCTTCTTCGATAAAGCATAATGTTAAATCTTCAAATATATCTTCTATATTTTCTATATCTTTAAAAAATCCTATAATCTTCTCATATTCTTTTTCACTTTTTTTCTTATTTGAAAAATAATTACTATTATATACAGTAATTATTTTTTGTTCTTTAAGAAAAGAAGGTAGTAATATTTCATCTTCTAATTCTTCAAAATTAGGTTTTAAAAACTCTACCTTATTAATGCTTTGGCTATCTCTTTTCTTAATTATATTATTTAAATTATTCTTTTTTAGGTATTCATCCTTACCATATATTAAATTTATGCTTGCCATCTACTTTCCTTTTACTTTTTATGTTACAAATACTTATCTAAAAGTGACTTTGTATTACCTGCATTTGCATCGCAAACTGCAATTGCAATACTATCATTTACATCATCTAATCCTGGCATTTTTTTTATGCCTAATATGCTTTGTGTCATCTTTTTGACCTGTGTTTTAGTTGCTCTTCCATATCCTGTTACACCTTGTTTTACTTGCAGTGGTGTATACTCATTTATCTCTAATCCATTTTGCTTTGCTGCAAGTAGCATAATTCCTCTAGCTTCTGCAACTTTTATTCCTGTTTTTATATTGTTATTGAAAAATAAGTCTTCTATTGCCATTCTTTGTGGTTTATATTCTTTGATTATCTTATCTAATTCATTATATATATCTACTAATCTTTGGTTAAACTCAGAAAAAGCTTCAGTTTCAATTGCTCCTGCTACAACTAAGTTGTACTTATTATTATAGTAATCTAATATAGCATATCCTGTTATTCCATAACCCGGATCTATTCCTAATATTCTCATCTTAATCCTATCTTTTTTATCTTCTATTTTCTCTTTTTCTTTTTTATTTTTCTGATATTTATTACTTAAAAAGTATAGTAATTATTGCAGCAACTGACCAAGCTTGTGTAATTGTTCCATTTGGATCATATGGAAATACTGAATCTGCAAGCTCAGATATTCCATTTACACAAGGCCTTTGATACATATTTTTCAAGAAAGTGTCATATGTTTTTTTAATAAAATCTTCTTCTTGTTTTTCATATTCTTTCTTGCCTGTTAATTCTTTTACATATTTTAATCCATTATAGTATGGCAAAAGAAGCCATGGCCAAGTTATACCATTATGATATGAAAAATCTCTTTTTTTAGAATCACCAAAATACTTATCTGTATAATGTTCTTCACCTTTTGCAAGTGTTTTTAATCCATATCTATTTAATAATTTTTTAGTTACTATATCTAATATACTTTCGGCAATTAATACATCGTCTATTATCTTATGAGTAAGTGATATTGCAAACATTTGATTTGGCCTTATGCTATCACTTTCTGCTGTATCTTTTAGTCCACCTTTTTTACTTACAAATTTTTTCTTAAACGATTCTTTGCATCTTATTGCCATATCATTTAATTTAACTTGCATATTATGGTCTTTTGTTTTTTCTGAAAGTGTTTGCATTATTTTAAGTGCATTATACCATAATGAATTAATTTCTACTGCTTTACCATTTCTTGGTGTAACTGGGTATCCGTCTACTTTCGCATCCATCCATGTATTTTGTATATTTGGACTACCACTTGCAAGTAGGTAATCTTCATCTAAATATATATTATTTTCAAAAAATGTTATTCCTTTTTCATAATTTTCAATTATGTCTTTCAACTTATCATAGAAATTGTCTATTATAAAATTATAATCATTTGTATATTCTAAATATTTTGCAATTGCTTCAAATAATAATAATGATGCATCTGCAGAATTATAATATGGTATATTTTTTTCATCATATCCATTAGGTACCAAACCATTTGATATATCTTTTGTTAAATATAATAATACATTTTTTGCTTCTTCATATCTTTTAGTTTTTAAAAGTAATCCTTCAAAAGCAATTAGTGTATCTCTTCCCCAATCTGCAAACCAATGATATCCTGCAATTACAGAATTAAGTTCTTCTTTTTTAATCACAAATTGATCAGCAGATGCTATTATACTATGTTTAAATTCTTCTAATTCTTTTATATCATTCTTATTTCTAGAAAGTAATATTTCTTTTTCATATATATATTCTAAGTCTGCATCTTTTACTAAATGATCTATTCTTTTTGTTTCTTCACTAAATGACTTAGATATATTTTTTAATAATTCTTTTTCATATTCTTCTTTACTTGCTTCTGTTTCTTCTACTTTTTCATTTTCTTCTAAGTCACATACAACATATATTTCTTTAGTTACATTTTTAGGTATCTCTATTTCATATTTTCCTGGAACAAGTAGATTTTCACTATGATCGAAGCCTCTTTCTTCTTCTCTAATATAGAACATATTGTCAAAATAGTTATTATTAAAGCTACTATAACTACTATCTGACACATATATATTTAATCTTGTATCATCATTATAGTCATATGATACTTTTGTATAATTGTCTTTAGTTACAACGTTATCATTATCTTTATCTTGAGCATTATTATTCTTAAGTATAGCTTCAGATCTTGCATCTTTAAGATAATGAAAATTTCTATTAGTAATAATTGGTGTAAGTTTTAATTTAGCTTTTTCATTATTTGTTTTAACAGTATATTTAATAATTATTGTATTTGCCAAATGCTTCATAACTATTTCCTTAGTTATAGTCACACCTTCTACTTCATATGTCATTTTAGGATAGTAATTGTACTCAACACTTACTAAATTATCAAATCCATCAGATATATAGTTATCTGACATATTTGAATATAGTATGTGTTCTTCCTCTCCTATAATTATACTTTCGTCTATTTTGGATAATAATACTTTTCTTGGATTGTTTTTAGTTTTTGCAACTAATAACCCATGATATCTTCTTGTATTCATAGAACAAATAGTACTTGATGCATAACCACCCATACCATTTGTTACTATATATTCCTTATCCATACATTCTCTTAAGCTTAAGTTAAGTTTGTATATTTTCATATAACACTCCTTAATTACTTTCTTCTCTTTTGTTCTCTCTTCTTTTCTAACTTGTTCATTTCTTTTAATAATAATTTTGCTTTTTCAGCATCAGATAATTCTTCGTCTTTTTTTCTTGTGCTTCTTCTAGTTTTTACTTTTGTTTTAGTAGTTTTTGTTTTAGTCTTTGTTTTTTCTTCTCTTTCTTCTTTTTCTGCTTTTTTCTTTACTTCTTCTAGTTTTTCTCTTATAATATCTTTTTCATTTATGTTATTTGTATATATATCTTTTGCTTTTTCTTTAATTGAAATATCATCTTCATTTAGTTCTCTCATTATATTATGTATACTTAAAGTATTAAATTTAGCTGTATCTTGAAAATTATTTTTACCTTTTTCTATACATTCTGTATTTAGAGTACTATTTTCTCTTAATTTTTCTTTTGCTATTTCTTCCTTACTTCTTTTATCTTCATTCTTTTTATTTTCTTTTATCTTCACACCAAAGAAGTTTTCAATCATTTTCTTTTCTTCTTCTTTTTTCTTGTTGTCCGCCTTTTGTATTGTTTCTATTCTATTTTTGTATTTTTCACTAAACTTGCTTTCTTTTTTATCTTCTAAAACTACTTTTTCTACATCTGTTGTATCTTGTTTTCCAAATCCTTTTCTTCTTTTTAACCTATTTTCTTTTTTATGTTTTCTTTTTTCTTCTTTAACAATTGTCTCAAGTGTTGTAGCTAATATATCATTTTCATTGTCATCATCATATTTCATCTCAGTTAGAACTATTTCAATTATTGTCATTGCAAGTATATCAGAATCATGCCTTATTCTTCCATCTACTACTTTTGCCATTTCTTTTTGTATTACTCTAGTTCCAAGTTTTTTTACTGCATCTTTATCTACTTCCACTACATCTCTGGCTTGCTTATGATATAGTCTTAAATACTCTGGCATTATATTTCCAGTATCTGCTATACAAAATTCAAATATGTTTTCGCCTATATGGTCTGTTATTGCTTTAATATGATCAGATAATTTATATCTATCTGTTTGTCCTTCATCTGACATTATATTTGCAACATATACTTTTTTTGCCTTACTTTCTCTTATTTCATTTATTACACCTTTTACAAGTAGTATTGGTATTATATCTGTATATAGCTTACCAGGTCCTATTACTATAATATCCGCTTCTCTAATAGCTTCTAATGCTCTAGGTGCTACCATAGCATTTGTCGGTTCAATATATACTCTTGTTATTGCATCAATTCTTTCTCTAACTACTACTGGTATTTTTTCTTTAGTTTTAACAACTGTTCCATCGGTAAGCTCTGCACAAACAGTTATTGGATCTAATGATACAGGTACAACTTCACCTGCAATATTTAATACTTCTGTAGATTTTTTAATTGATGTTGAAACATTTCCAAACATTTCCTTCATTGCAAGTAAGTATATATCTCCAAAGTTTAATCCATTTAGTTTTTCTTCTGAAAATTCATGATCTAATAATGTTTTCATTACTTCTTCGTTATTAGAAAGTGCCGCTATACTTGTTTTAACATTACTATATGGTAAAAGATGCAAGCTGTTTTTAGAGCTACCTTGCATTTTTTCCTTATCTGTGTCTGCTATAGTTATTATTTCTGTTATGTTATTTGTATATCCTTTTAGTCCTTTAATAATTTCATTTGTACCAGATCCTCCTCCGATTACAACTACTTTCGGACCATTTTCATATATTTTTTTATCAAATATTAATGAATCAATCTTTATATCTTTTTCATCTAATTTCTTTGCGCTTACTCCATTTGCTTGTATAAAAATTTCTAATGTTCTTTTTTGTATTCCTAAAATACCAAAAATAATTAATAAAAATCCTATTACAAATTCTATTATTATTAGAAATATAATCTTTGGTTCTACTACATTTAGCACTATTATTTGTGATATAGAATAACACATAATTATTATTCCTAATAGTGTTAAAGCGAGCCATCTTTTTAATCTCATTTTTGGATTAAACCATGCTAAAAAATTCATTTACTATTCTCCTACTACTACAACTTCTAGTTCTAGATTTTTTCCTGTCTTTTCTTTTACTTTATCTTGTACTATTTTTACTAAGTCAAGTACGTCTTTTGCTTTTGCATCACCACTTTTATTTATGATAAAACCTGCGTGTTTTGTAGACACTTCGGCACCTCCTACTTTAGTTCCTTTTAGTCCAGAATTGTCTATTAAAAGTGATGCAATATATCCTATTCCTCTTTTAAAAGTACTTCCTGCACTTGGATAATTAAGTGGTTGATTTGTTTTCCTTTTATTTAATATTTCATTTGCTTCTTGTATTTGTTTTTCTTTATCTACTTTTTTTAATTTAAATGTTGTAGATATTATTATCCCATTGTTATATTTAAATATACTTGTCCTATATCCAAAATTATGTTCATCGCCTTTAACTTTATGTAAATTACCATCATAGTCCATATATGTTGTTTCACAGATTACATCTTTCATTTCTAAACCATATGCACCTGCATTCATTCTAACTACTCCGCCTATACTTCCAGGTATTCCATAAAGTTTAGATACATCTCCTACTCCTTTGTCCATTGCAAACCTAATAACTTGATTTAAGCTTGCTCCTGCATATGCTGTTATATAGTAATATTCATCTTCTTTATTAATTGTTATATTGTCAAAATCAATTTTAATTACTATTCCTCTTATTCCTTTTTCTTTAACCAAAAGGTTACTTCCATTTCCTAGTATAAAAACATTTAGTTTTTCTTTTTTTGCTATTTTAAGTATTTCTTTTAGGTCTGTTACACTTAGCACTTCTACATAAATATCTGCATTTCCACCTATTTTAAATGTAGTATGATTTTTCATTGGTTCATTTTTTTTAACTTTTGCTTTAGTTATATTCTTTATTTGAGATATTATTTTATCTTCAATATCATCTTCTAATTTTTCAAGTTCTGATTTTTTCATCATATCTCCTATATATATATTTTAAACAATTATATAATTTTGCACTTTTTTTTGCAAATATTACGTTTTTTATGTAACTTAAAATATTATGTATATTAATTGTAAGTTAGGCATATTAAAAAGGTATATTAAATATTAAATATATTATATATACCTTTTATTTTTTTTATATTTTATTATTTATGCTTTTTTAGTATCAGATTCTTCTATAAATTTTCTAAGTAATATATTTGCTACTTTTGTAGAATCATGTTTTACATATTCATCGTTATCTGCTATATTTTCTTCTATTATCTCAATTTTTTTCTTTTTTAAATATTTTTTATCTTCATCAGTAAGTAATATTTGTTTTTGGTTTTCAAGTAAATATTTGTCAATTATATTTTTATCTTCAATAATCTTGCTATTTACTATAACTTTATCAATATGAAGTTTAGGAGCATGTTTATATATAGCTTCTAAATGGTCTTTAACCATATAATCATTAGTTTCACCATCTTGTGTCATAACATTGCATATATATATTTTTTCAGCACTACTTTCATTTATAGCTTCTGGTATTCCACTTACTAAAAGATTTGGCATAATAGATGTATAAAGACTTCCTGGTCCTAATATTATCATATCAGCAGATAATATCTCTTCTATAGCACCATCCATTGGTTTAGGATTTTCTGGGTCTAATGCTATTTTTTCTATTTTTGTCCCTCTGCTTTTTGCAATTTCTGGTATTTCTGATTCACCATATATTTTTGATCCATCTGACATTTCTGCAACTAAATTAACATTTGTAGTAGTCAT
>QWBY01001442.1_pt1 | contig 14513 bp, 7 predicted proteins | sample 1972471 | NCBI WGS metagenome assembly QWBY01 (sample SAMN09866722, study PRJNA288562) | Human gut metagenome isolate term6_stool, whole genome shotgun sequencing... | reverse complement strand
GGATGCTACATTCTGTTTATTTCTAATTCGTAACCTCTTCTTTTTATGAGATAAAAACTTATCTCATTCTCAATCACTTATAAAAAATACGTACTTTCCTAACCTATAAAGCGCAGCCTTTAATCCACTTTGGGGGTCATCAATGCTATCTAAGACAACACTACCATTTGGAAGAATACTATTCGGTCTGCTTCCATAAACGTGGGCAGCAAAACGTGCATAAGTTGCAATCTTTTGATCCCCTTTGACAGAGACCTTCGACTCATTAACAAGATGCTTAAACTTCTCTATTTCTTCAAAGAATATAGTAAAGTTTTTTATGTCGTATTTCTCCATATGCAAAAAACACATTCGAAGCTTATCCTGAATCGGCAATAACATAACTCCATCGCATTCCTTGACAACCCGACGAGGCAAAGCTTCTATATTACAAAAGAAAAACTTGGTCTCATCGCCATAGCCTACAGGTACACTCCCTTCAATTTGCGCCATAACGGCACTATGGCTAAGTTTTTTGTAGAATTCATCATAGACAGAATCGTTCAAATAGTCTGCGATCCTTATGTCCAGTTTTTCACCGATTCTCCTAACTATATCTTGTTGTAGCTGTTTTAAAGACTCGGTCATTCCCATTTCTTTATTAATAATTCGCGAAATAGTGCTTCCTAAATCACTCACAAGATTTAACAAGTCAGGGATTTTTACTTGCTCTAATAATTGTTCTACGGGAAGGAGACGCTTTAGATATTCATACTCTTTAGCATCTTTGTCATTTTGGGCATCTATCCTTTCATTCTGTTGTTCATAATATACACTCAATTCTTGCCTACGCACACTTTCCTCAACACATTCAAGATTGATTCTCTTCAATCCATTCAGAACCGCTAAGCGTATTCTAAATTGACGCTTCCTATTATCTGCATAATGCCCTAATTCGTCTATTTTCTTTTCTATTTGCTTTCTTTCCTCATCATAATTATCAGAAGTGTCTTTCTTCTTGAAGATGGCAAAGACGCCTTTCTTTTGCTGTTTCTTCTCTTCAATAGCTAAGGCTATTTCTTTCAACTTATCTTCAAGAATAGCACGTTCTTTTTCGCTCTTTTCTTTAAGATCTTTAAGAGACAACTCAAGATTGGAATAATCGGCTATTTGGTTAAATAGGCTCAAGTACTCTTGTCGGACATCATTTAGATGCTCTCTATTAGCATCAAGTTCATGTCGCGCCTCCAATATCATATTTTGGTAAATCGAATACTGAGCGTTGACATCTTTGCCCTCTAAAAGAGTATCAATTGTGGGAAGATTTCCAGCTTTGATTCCACCTATATTCAATCCCGTTACGACATACGCCTGGTTGATTGTATTGGGAGTCCTAAAATATTCGTATGGAAGATAGCAATAGCCTTTATCACCAAACTCTTTACCCCAAGAGTTTCTCACAATGAAAAAGCCCTCCCTGTCAATATATCCACAGATAACCATTGCGTGGTTTTTCTCTGTATCTTCGAGCTCTTTATCTGTAGGAGTGTTCAAGACTCCGTTAGCATTCAGAAGATAGGTATCAAAGGCCCTCGCTGATATAATGACAGGGTACCCTTGGGCTAACGCAGATTTTACATCATCCACATGAAGCTGAATATTCTTTGCCTCGGTTATCTTTCTACTTTCAGCTTCAGAATATGCTTCATCCGTGGGTTTATGATCATAAACGTTAGGATTATAAGGACACATTTCTTCTACACATACGCCATGATCTCTGATGGCCTCAATAACATCAGCGAATGTCGCACCTTCGTCTTTTTCAGCATTGCCACGAATCGCCCTTGCGTTATAGTAAACAAAGGCCTCGCTTAAGTCTGTTTGTTTATTATAGATTTTTGAAAGGAAGTATTCTATAACCGAAACAGAACTAAACGCCGAACAAGCTCCTTGCGCCCCCTGGTTTCTAATCTCACTGAAATCCTTGCGCAAATCAACTGACGAAGGCAAAACTTGCCCTACAGGAATCTCATAATCATCATCAAGAGGTACATCCTGACAATTATATGGTTTAAACACATCATTGCCTATCCTAAACCCCTCTTCGGTCAACTCACCGTTTGCTGGATAATTTTCTATGAGTTTCTGATGTAAATCAGTAACAACTCCCTCAAGTTCCTCTATTTTTCCATTTGTATTAGTTAGCTCTTTAGAACACCTTTTTAATTGACGAAAGACATCAAGCATATTGGAATCACTATCCAACTGCTCCAACATCATCTCTTCTAATTGCCAAATAGTATCATCAAAGCTCTCACTTTCAAAGTCTGTATGCTCGTCAATACTGTTGAACAATGAGTATAGATACTGCTGTTCCGATACATTGAGATTTGTGGACTCAATATTAGAGGTGATTACACTCTTTATCTTTTCCTTCACCTCTCTGTCAAAAGAGACCTCATAGTCTGCTTGGCTTAACAGTCCATTGCTGAATCTTTTTTTATAATTCCCAACCAACGCGACTTCTTCTGAGAGTATCTTCTTATACGTATCCTTGACCTTTTCTTTATCGACTTTACCTTTGTCAAGTATGTTGTCATTAGCAACCCCTTTAAACAAATCACGAACAATGCGATCAAAGGCGAGGTACGTGTCTATCACTCGGCTTTGAATGTTTATTGCATATATAGGACGCGATTGTTTTATTTCATTTTTACTCCATGCGTAATCGTCCCAAGAACCACGACAGATTGTATCATAATGTTCAACTAATGCCAGCGAAAGATTAGCACATACATCAATCAATTTCTTTTGGGTAAAGTTTTCAGACCATCCGTTCAGATTATAGTTTTGAAACAAGAAAATATGCTTCATGATAGTACTAAACCGACCATTCTGCAACTTTGTCAAGTTCGCTAACTTCGTAACATTCTGCAGCATGTTCGAGGAACACTTCTCTCGTTCATCCTCCTTACCCAACATCCCACAAGCCCATGCAACATCATAGGTTATGCCTATTATGTTAGCTACAAACTTATGACCTTTAGGAAGATTCTCAAGGATGTACTTGACATGCTTATATATCCCTTCTTCATACAATGGCACATAGAATAATAAATGGAAATCAGTATCCACCCCATCCTCTTCTATTATGTGCTCAGAGAACATGCGCTCAAAGAAGTCATTGACATCTCTTTCATCCTTCAATCGCTCTGACCATTTACTGCGCCAATCCAAACATACTCCCAGGTACATTTCTAAAGCTAAAACCGCAACATTTTCTATGGGACAGTCTTTTTCCGGGCGAGTGATTTCAATAATGTTACCTGAAAAATCAAATAGCAAGGGATTAATTCTATTTGCTTTATCAGTTCCAAATTTTTTCGCATATTCGCAAACCCGTAGGAGAATATCTCCCACAGGTTTGCTAAATGCTATTTGAAGCGTATACTTCATTGACTATTCGATGTTTATTCGTAACGCTTTTTGCGTTCTTCCATGTACTTTATCTCATTTTTAAGCTGCTTATACTCTACGTCGTTTTGTTCTAAATGCGTACAGTAGTCTTTCCATGAAATTGGTTGACCACGCCACAACAAGGTGTCTTCACCAAATATTTCATCAAGATAATCTTCACCTGACATAACAAACATTTTCTCATACGCTTCAATAGAATCATGCTCCAAAGGATTTATTGCTTCAGAATAGGTTAAACCATCTATGCGTGGCACATTGGGATTTTCCTCTACCAAGGTCTTACAATAACGCATAAAAGTATTGAAAGCAGAGGCGCGCGTTTCGCCAAGTATCAGGACTTTTCGCAGATCTGTTAAATCCTTAGACAGAACTTCTCCGAGCCTTTCCGAATCAATTTTATAAATACCCGTTGTACCCTTTGTTGATTCAAATTGAATAAGCCCCAAAAGATTAAAGTTCACCCAATGCTCTAAAGCCTCTTCCTCGGTTGCATCTTCAAGAGGTTTAAGAACATGTAATTTATTCTCTAATTCCTCTTGAAATAGTTTATGAGAGAATGGGGTATAAGTTCGCTGCATCTTCTTGAGTTCTTCATAACAACCTTCAAGGGTATATCCTCCCTGACCGACACAAACTCCATCAACAAAATAAGCAGGAATGGCACTATCTACCCTATAAACAACTGCTCTATCATCCCACCCAGGGACATGAACTAGGTTTATTTTGGCATCAAGGGTGTTTTGCTCGATAAGTTCTTTTAGCAATGCTCCAACAGATTTCTTCGGATTCAATTCCTTTTCGCCCTCATTTTCTTCAGGGCAATTGGTCATTATATACCAAAAAGGATCGATTTTTACCTTGCCACCATACCCATGATAATCGACTTGCATAGTAGAAGTGGACAACTCTATCAATTTATCTATTTTTTTCTGACACTCGGTACGCTCAACCTTAATATGCCGATCCTTACTCAATTTATCGATTTCAGCTAGACTATCTATCAAATAGTCATCCAAGGATCTTTCTTTCTTTTGTATAAAATTACAAATATTAGAAAATCTCGCCAAATCATCCTTGTTTTTTATTTCTCTATCCAACTCCTTTAGTTCTTTTAGATGTTTATATTCCAAACAAAAGCCATCTTTTAAATCTAAAGCAGGTATTTCTACTATATTTGTCAATGGCTTAGCGTTTGAAACTCGGTTTTGTTCGAGTTTCTTAATATCATTATTATCGCCATCTTCGCTTTTATCGCTTGCATTGTTTTCACATCCAGGCACGAACTTGACACCATGTTTTTTTGCGGATTTTAAAATGTCAATTATGACTGTTAAAAACTTTTGTCTATTTTCTAAGATATCTTGAGCGTTAACAAACACTTGCTTGGCCTTTTCTGTCCTCTCCTTCAACAATAGGCATACAAGGCCTTCTACTTGATAGGGCCTCACTCTATTAACTAGTACATTATAACCAGTATTTTTGGTTTCATTTTCATTAGTTCCCCCAACTATTGAGCTTAACTTCTGTAAGAATGTTTTTTGTTTATTTTTGTTCAACTTTAGCCCTTCGAAAATTATATTTATCTCGTTTTGTTCAACTTGCACTTGTGTTTCCCATTTTACTATTTCTTTCTCAAGCGTTGTTTCTGACAACTTTAACAAGCTAGCTATTTTTCCAAGAACCGCAACAATAAATTGCAGGCTCAAGTATTGCGGTGTTTCTTTTTCACATTTTTCATCATACTGTTCACCAATATAATCACGCAAAACTTCTCTATACTGTCCCGACACCAACAGTTTGGAGAGCAAGTCGTCTAGTTTTTCACCAAACTTCCTGGTCAAATCATTTATTTTTGCTTCAGACTTAATAGAACCTTCTATCACATCATCAAGGTGCACATTAAACTCATCGAGACTAGTTTGTGCATCTTTCCTATTGGGATCGTTCAAGATTTCTGTACAATGTTTACGAATGGATCTTTCGTCTACAAATTGTGTAAGAATTGGATCTCCATCCTCAGCGCCACCACTTTCATCGAACCGAATCTCTTCTCGGGAACAATGCTCGAATCCATTAAACTTGTTAAAAACAGCTTGCACATCATCGCTATCAACCTTTTTTCCCAACCTTGCTTCTATAGCTTTTAAAGCAGCATCCATTACCACAAGGTTACCACTTGACTCTTTGTTCAATTGTAGTTTTGCAATTCCTACTCCCGAAACCCAAGCGTATTTGTCTCCAACATTGAATTGTCCTTCTTGAATTTTTTGACGTACATTATCAACAGTACCTTGATGAGCCGTAATGATGTTTGTTGCTGCAATGTGCATAATTTCAGAGGTATTATCTTGCAGTCGTTTTTTCTCATTATACACGAACTCAACGGAATCAGAAGTTGGTAAGTTTGTTCTTTTATCTATATAATAAACCTCATCAAAAGGTCGATTAGAAGCCACTATGTGTTGATTTTCATGTGGACCGAAATTAAACTGAACTGTCTTGTAACCTTCCATACCTATATGCATCATGTAATCTAATTCACAAAGTGCAGCATAGGCATTTTGCATCACGGAGTATTTGGCACAATTTTCGACAAATTTTTCAAAGAGAGTTGCAGAATACATATAAGCTGTGAGTTCGCTATTCTTTACGGCAGCTCTTAACAAAACAGATATAGGAAGGAACGTTCCACTTCCTGTACCACCCGCAAGCGAAAACACAAGACGAATTTCTATCTTAGGATCCTTCTCCAACTTGTCCCCGGCAACGTCGACACTTTTCACTTTATCTGCTTTCTCTCTAAAAACTCTAATTAGTCTATCAGAGTATTGATTTTCGATAACAGCAAAATGACCATTTGACCGAATCTGCCCAGCCCCTCTTTCCAAAGCGAGTAAGGAATGTACATTATTCTTCGGTATAAATTCATGAGTAACAAAACCTTTCTTTTTGTCATGCTCATACCTAAGATAAGGTTCTCTTACAGATATACAAATCTTTTCACTACTATCAAAATCACGATAGTTAGCTAATTCTGTGGCATTTGTGTCGATCAGTAAAAACTCAACTTGGTCTGGCTTTTTGCCATTAGTTGCAATAATTTTTTTCTTCAAGCGGCGTAATGTTTGCGCACCAGCACCACCTAAACTAATAAACAACGTTCGCTTATAACGCAATCCTTTTATTTTGTCCATAATCTAAATTATTTAATCAGTCGTATTTATATGTACAAATATGGCTCCTGTATCTTCAACTGAATGTTTACCATCATCATACGAGAACAGCTTTTCTAGCTTTTCCTCTACACCATTTTCTCTTTCTATCTCTATTTTCGCCATTTCTTTATTAAATGGTAAAACTTCTATTTTTTTAATTCCAGCCGATAAGTCAGCGGGAATGACAAACGTCCAACCTTTCCAAATTTTGTATTTGTAAGAATAGTGACCATTTGTTTGAATTATAATTCTGTTTGTATGATTTGCAGGCAATTTTCCTATATAGATAAGCGATGTTTCTGCTGCTGCTATAAGTTTCCCCTTGAACCACACATCATCCTCCTTAATAGAATATACATTTTTACCATCTGAAAACTTCATTTTCATTTGCTTAGAAGGGTCGAAGCGAGGGGCATGCAGTGAATGAACCAAAATTATCAGCGCAATAAGACCAAGTAAACTCACAACAAGAGCAATCAGCCAAACAAGATAAACCATCCATGGATTTGTGATTTTCTTATGGGACAATGTCCATGTATGAACATCTATACCATGTTTTTCCTTTACAGAAGTCGTCCCTACAAAATGAATATTATGGTCTTGTAAACGCAAGTTCACATTCACATTTCCAACGTCTATAGAGTCCGATAACCAAAAGTAAAAGTTCTTTTTGATTTCTTTTTGTCCATTTACAGATAAAGAAAAAACGTTCCCTTCCAACTCATCATCATCCATATACACTTTAAAATCTTTTGTACTGATCAAATCTCCATCTTTTTGGGCGACAAACTGAAATGTAACTTTTGTATCATCCTTTTGAGCTTCCTCATTAAACTCAAAAGTGATTATACTATTGGCCTTTATAGTTTTACCCTTTTCAAGAATAAATGGTTTATAGAACTTAACAACACCCAAACTTTTATCGTCCCGTAAGAATTTATTACCTTCCAACGGGTTAGGAAGTATAGACTCATTCCATTTCCAATTTGATTGGGGGTCACTCAAAATTCTATTTATTTTTCTTCCACCAACGCTATAAAACCAGGCTTTTATTTTATCTTCAATTATAAAGCAGTATTTATTATCACTCTCGCCAATATATTCATTTTTTCCATTACATTTAAACGAAAATTTGATCGCTTTCATACATGAATCTGGGAGCTGGTCCAAATCACTTACCAAGGGAGCTATATGTAGCCTCAAAGTAGAATCATTCTCCCCTACATCAATACTCTTAATTGCTAAATCTTTCGACTCACAACCATCATTATCAAGTATGACGGCATTAATACCTGGAAAATCCGAAAGCCTTCCACTAAAAGCAACATCTATATATCTTCCTTTTTCATACCTTGCATCAAAACTAGATGATTTGATTGGTTGAATCATATTTATATTCACATCCTTTGCAGTCCTTAATGTCCACAAATGATTGTCTCTTTGCTTACCAATACACCCCATCACACGCTTCGACTCTTTTTCTGCATCTTCTGAGAGCATGATATGAAAACCATAAATATGCTTACGGCCACAATCAGAAACGCGCTCCCAGTTATCTATTTGACTTGGAAGTTTGCTATCACCATTTTCGTTACATGACGTTTGCCCTCCATCCGTCAATAGAAAGAAATAATTAACCTTCGTATTATCGATTCGCTTATCATAAAAATCAGCGAATGGCAAATACAAATCTGTATGAACATTACGCAACGTATCTAAATCGCGAATTGCCGTTACAAGCTTGTTTATATCTTTCTTCGTAAAGATTCCATCGTGTTTTTCGCTCACATCCTTGCCAAGTGGACTTAATGGAGTTTTATGATCCGTAAAGGGTATAACCAGGATTTCCGTTTCGTCCTTATCAATTGCCTGCAAAGCGCTAATCAAGTTCTCCTTTACATCATTCCATATTTTAGGATGATTATTATAACCATCCATGGATGCGGTGATGTCTAAATAATAAACTCTACGTTCATTTTCAACCTTATACTCATTCGTATATTGGGTCGCATTATAGACTTTTGTGGCAGGGTCAGATTGGCTCTTATCAGAGTTATCTCCACAAGCACATAAGAAGAATGAAATAACCCACAAAAACAATTGTGTAATTTTTCTCATGATAGAATAGTTCTTTTATTCAAGATATAGCAATGTCAACGATTTCGATTTATTCGTACGTTTTTCCAGCATTCGAAATAGAACTGGCTACTATTTCAAGTTCTTGTTCTTAATATCTAATAGCGCAAGATTAGTTGCAATATCGAACTGTCGTATCAGCTCCATTTGCATGTCGGTATTTAGATAGCTGGCTTCCGCCAAGTCCAGCATAGTGGCCTGAAACTTTTTTCTGTTTACACTTTCTTTCGAATACACCTCAGTCAATGCTTTCAAAGCGTCGTTTTGTTTGTTATTATACTCTTTTTGAAATTCATAATAATACAACAGGGAGTTTTCATTAAGGTATGAATAAACACTTGGAACTAACGACACGCTTTCAACGACTTGGGTGAACGCCTCGTTTGTTCGTTTAAATTCCTTTACCAATGAAGTATAATAACTTACTATAGTGTAATCCGTACCAGCACCATCCAAACTATTAGGAGTCCTTTTAAGCATTTGCAATGACAAATTGAAGTAGAGAATTTTAGCTTGTGCCTTACGAATTATTTTCACTTCAAGCGTTTGTTCCAAACTGTCTGGCAATTCAATCTTTGTCAAAGGCTGCGTCTGATCAACAATTTGCGCCAGTTTTTTATTCGTTTCTTCTATAGGATCAGGAGAGATAAAGTTCTTTATTATTTCTATATTATTGACACAAAATGCTATAACCACCAATATTGTTGGAACAATCATACCCTTCAACTTTACGAATCCAGATCTTTTTGTGTTTTTTGTCTTAGTAGATGCTTCTTTCAAAGGGATTTCGTCTTGAGAAATAGAAGAGTTTTTCATACAATGAACTATTGTATCCAAACTCCTCAACACCTTCAACATCGCAGATGTCAAAACCAAAACACACAACAAAATAATAACTATAACGATAACCGCATTTGAATTTAATTCCATAGTTAAAAAAATAGTTCGTTAAAATTTGAGATAACGGCTAAGCGGCTGTAAGCACTCTATTACTTCCACCCCCCGACAAACAGGGGTTGGAGGGCCATTTTTGTGACTCATATACAAGATTTTTTCTTATATAGAGTCACAAAAAGAATATAATCTATCAGGTAATTATGTTATCTTCAAATTATTATTTGCTCCATGTATGAGATCCCATGGTTGAATTCTCAAATGTCTGTTTCTTGCTTATGCCAATTATTTCGACCTTATCTTGACAGAGCCTACTAAAACCATCCATCCGTTCAATAGGAGAAACATTGCCACACCTAAATTCATTATATTCTTTATTAATTTTTAACTTTACAATGTAAAAATCTAAAGATGAAATTGTACCAGTCGTTTCTGGCGTATCAATAATATTAGAAAATATTTTACTAAATTGAGATTGTGTTCCTTTCCATAAATTAAACGTATTCAGAAATAGTTCTTCTGACAAATTTTCATCATTTTCACTATTAAGGAATGTGAGATTGGAAATTTTTTGTACAAATGAAGCCCCTGCATCTGATTTGATAAAGAGCAGAAGTACATCTTCCTTTTCAACAGAAGAAATGGGCTGCCTTCTGACTAGCACATTATTGCATTCATAATTGCCATAAACAACTGTTTGTGTACTTTGGCGTTTGCAATGTGCTTCAGCACGGTTTCGTTTGTTTATCTTCGCATTTTCAGAAATGCGAGAACCTTTATCTACAAGATGTGTACCTTGGGATATTAGAAATTTTCCCAGTTTCACTAAGGTTTCTCCTTCTTTAATTTTCAAATTGTCTAACATATCAGAAATTTGTTTTTGATATTGTTCCACTGTTTGTATATCATTAGTATCACTCATATCATTCAAATTTTAGAAGTTTAGTTTCATTACTTAATGAAACTATTAAATTATTTAGAGAGTTAATATGTTCTTCAGAATCAGAGATGGTATTTTGCTTTTCTTCAATTCTAGAATTTATCATATTGTCAACTTCATCAACAGATTTCAAAGAAATAGAGGAAAAAAGTTCCATGTGATTGTGAACCGATTCATCTATCCATTTAGAAAGGACTTTCCAAAAAACATGTTCCGCATCGGATACTCCCTTATGCCACCGGTTATACAAACCTTGTGCATTAAGAAATCCAGAATATGAGTACACATCCTTCGTAACCCAGTCCCACTTAGTTCTAGTCTTAGTTGTAGAAGAACAACAGCCTTCTTCAACATACGTTTCTGTACCATTCGCAACATATTCGCCTGTTGTCGAATGGTTGCTGATATAGGCGGGAGTTGAGAATTCAAAAAGTTCATCGGGAAGTTGAATATCGATGTTGTCTGCTTCATCAAATGCAGATTGAATATAATCGCGCATTGATGTAGTAAATGCACTGTCTTTAGATACGAATGATATTGAAGATAGAATTGACGAAGTTTCTTTTTTCAAATATTGACGAAGACCCTTAATAAAATGGTCAGACCTAGTCGCAAACATTATATTCGACTTCTTTGAAAGCAAAGTCCTAACCTTGTAATTGAACGGATTGTAATAGTCTTTAAGAATTTTTTCTAATTCCTCGTCATTCCATTTAGTATTTGTTTCAATGGTAAAAAATTCATCTTCATCTGTATAGCCTTTCTGCTTCCATTGTTTAAACAAATCTTTTATTGATTCATATCTTGCTAATATAGGAGTAACTAATTTTTCAGGTAACTGCTTACGTAAGGATTCTTGTAATGCACCTTTACCCTCCCCATTTTTTAGGGAATTATAGATTTTGATTAAAATAAGGGCTTCTAAAACATCTTTTACTTCTGTAGGGAGTTTGATTAAACTTTCATAGATAGAAACAGCATTGTTAGAGGATGAAATAGAGGCAAAGTATTCGGTCATAAGTGCTTCAAAATTGCCTCCTTTCTCAATAACAGAAAGGATAAACGATGAAATGGAAGAAGTTTTTTCTTTGATTTCTTTCAGTTTTTTATCAATTTCACCTTCATAATTCCCATTCTTTATTTTTTTCGATAGCTCATCAAGTTCTTCAAGCAGAATGTTTTTTTGGGCAGGCTCGATTTCGGCCTTTGGTATACTTTCCAATCTTGTTTTGATTGTTGAGATTTGCCCACGAAAGGAACTCACGGTATTTAAACGCTCACTCCCTTCCTTCTTCTCTACATTTTCATCTTCTACACATCCAATAATGTCAAGTTTCTGCTTCAAAAGGCTTATCTTCTTAATTAAAAGTCCAACTTGATTTTTGGTTTTTTTTATACCTATGTATGTCTTAAGTTTTGCAGAAAATTCATTAATTGCTCCGTAAAGTTCGTTTATAGATGGATAAATAACAACAGATGCAAATGATTTTTCTATTCTTAAAGACAATGCGTCAAAAAATCTATGAGCATGACTCATTCTATAGGCAGCTTTAATCAATGTGATAACATCTTCTTGGTTAGGTTCTGAAACGATTTTTGTACCGATAGGCTCATCATATTCATCTCTCAGAATACCAAAGCAATGTGTAACACGTTTATACGCTTCGACCTCTTCAACGACATTAGATATTTCAAATTTTTTACCGTATTCTAAGACCAAGGCACCAAACTGTTCATAGTCAACCTTAATGTCTTTATCTGTGTAAAATGAACTCCCAATAGAACTTTGAGCTAAATAGAGGAGGTTCGCACAGAAAGGAATAATATTTACCTCAACATTTTTATTAAGGGGCAATGTGGTTTCGATGGCAGTTTTAAGAGACGTGATTTTTTCACGGAGTGGCGCATCAACGATATTTCTTCTATCAACCTTGTTAAGTAAGAACAGAATAGAACCGTCATTCCCATCAAGAGCTTCAACAATCTCCTTAAGTTCCTCAAGCAGACGAACGATACGAACATTATCCACATCTGTGTAATCCATTGCTACAATACATACGGACTTAGCCATATAACTTTTAATGACGGGCATGTTTTTGGGGTCATCTACTGTTTTAAGCCCAGGTAAATCAACAAACTGGAAAGATAGGTTTTCCGGCAGACCTATGAGCTCTGGGTGTTTACTCCACAATAGTGGACCTGCAACTTCTATAGATGGTGCAGGAACGAGAGTCTTTATCTTGAAGTATTTTTCAAATATTTCAGATATAATCCTATATACTTCTTTATCTGCTAGATTATCAAAAATACCATATTCCCAATAATCAGATTTGGCGATTTTTAGACTTCTTTTTTCGGATGGGGTAAGTTTAAGCATACCTGCACTTGTTTCTTTAGCTTCCATAGGAGCTATTTTGCGTCCTGCAAGTGCATTAACAATTGTAGATTTACCAGCACTGGTAGTCCCTATGGTAGCCAACGAGAGGTATGGATGCATAAGACGATTGATAGCATCGTCTATTTTTTTTGAGAGCTTATTGTAAGCTTCATTAAGCACTCTATTTCCATCAATAATTGGCTTGTTTTTGGAGCCCATATCAAACAAATTTTTTTTCATGTTTGTAACTACTCCAATCGCAGCTGAGAGTTTTTTATCATTATTCGTCATACGATTCTAGTTTCACTCTTTTAAGAATTTTATTGGTTTCTTGAACGAAATTATCTCCTTCATAGTGCATAGCGACTAAAGTTTTGATAGTGACAGGATCGTTTAATCGTAGCATATATTCAGGTTCTCTATATTTCTGGTCCTTACTCATGATATAATTTGCCAAAGCTTTATTTACAAATGGCAAGACCATTTTCTCCTGATTGTCGTATGAAAATGGCAATTTAGAGAATGCATTGGCAACATTGATATAAAGTTCTGACAGCAACTCATGGTCAGATTCAATAAGCTCCATCTTAGATAGGAGCTGAATATAATATTCCTTTATTGTGGGCAGCATATATTCAACACCAGGAATATCATTTAGGATGCTTGGTAGTTTGGGTAAAGTTTTATACTCCAAAAGGTGGTATGTATCTGCATATAAAGAAGCAATAGCACAGAACATGCCAGACACTTTTATTCGCATTTCTTTTTCAGCCAGAGGCTTTAACTCCGTAGCATATTTTAGATATTGAAGCATTTCGTTTTCAAACTTCCCTGTTAATTGGGCCTTCTTAATATCATGTATGATTTGGAAGTTATGGATAAGTTCCTTGCTGAAAACCTTTTTTAAGTCGTAGCCCATCTTATCACCTAATGCGTATAAGCGCAAAGAAGCGTCATAGAAACACTGCAAAAGAAGCGGACGCATATTAAGACGTCCAAATTCAAAACCACAAGGATAGGGCAACTCTTCCCCAAGTCCCCATGTGAACATCTTAAACACTACGGTTGAGCCATCGTCTATAAATTCCGGCATAAGGACCATTACTGGCTGTCCTTTTAAGCCTGTGTATAAATAGTTGACAGATGCATCATTTGAAGCGATTTCGTCACGCCATGCACCAATCTCAGATATTGTTGCATGGCGACCATTGGCGGCATAGTGATTCAGAATAAATGATGAAAGATTGGCATTTATGCTTTCTGCATATGGATGGGCATTATTTTTTAATGCGGATATTATTCTGCATGGCTTATCCCCTCCTTTTCAGGCTCATATAAGCCAGAGATTCGTAGCCTTTGGCGGTGGCACAGAGATCGTCAATAATGGTGACTCGTGATTTGTCATAAGTTCCGAAGTTACGGATCAGGCATCCACCGCCGCCAACTACATACAGGCGCATCAGGTCAGGATTGTATTCATATTTGCGGAGCGTGG